>JAESGE010000041.1_pt1 | contig 224737 bp, 194 predicted proteins | sample 9269601 | NCBI WGS metagenome assembly JAESGE01 (sample SAMN14515569, study PRJNA621662) | algae metagenome | isolation source: Tolypothrix brevis GSE-NOS-MK-07-07A and co-occurring heterotrophs from wet... | place: USA: Grand Staircase Escalante National Monument, Utah | collected 2006-04-16
CTTCTATCTTCAATTGTCAAAAAACAGACGACATCAAAGCCGTCACAAAATCCAACCGCCAAGCCATAAAAGCCCGGCAACCAATCAGCGTCTCAGCCAATTTCCTTAGATTTCTCTAGAACGAAGGCCGTCGTCGCCAGCAGCGCCGCCGCCCTCGTCAGTGAGCGGGGTTATAGATTTCACACCACAAACAGTCAACAGGGCAAATTTCAAAAAACTGTCATTTTTCACAAGATATTGTTTTTAAATGTATTTTTTGAGGCGTCACAGGTTTGCGTCTGAGGGATTGCCTAGAAATCAGTAGACCAGCCTGGAAATTAGGCAGCGGCGGCTGGCTTTGCTACCCCATTGTGATCAGGATCAGCACGACAAACATGGCAGGTACGGCTGCAAGAGCCGGGAGAATGATTGCCGGGTAGCCAAAGGCAAGGATCGCCAGCAACCAGATCATCAGCAGATTGATGATGAACAGCACCTTGGCGGTGGTCGGTCCCTGGATCGCTTCCTTGAGCATCCAGCCGAGAACCGGGATACGGTATAAGACGACTGACATCATGATCACGGCCTTTATATGGGTCGCACTATAGGAGCGCCTGCTTGCGGTTTTGCCAAATCAGGAAATCCCACGATGGGAAAATGCGCAATGCGACAAAACAAAGCGCCCCTTTCGGCGGGTCGCACAATCGAGCGCCTCGGGCCTGCCGCCGCCGCCCCGATCGCGGCATCTCACATTCGCTGTGCCGCGCCCCACGTTTGCACTGTATCGGAGAAGGCGCTGGTCCGGCGCTTCCTACGCCGCCCGAACACGCTCATCGGTAACAAAACAAACGCGATGACTGTAAGGTATGCCGTTTTTCTTTGAAAGATCGCCGTCTTTGCGGTAGCCGCAAGACTGAAGCCAATCCATCTGCGTGCCCTGCAGTGGCGAAGACGAGAGGATCATATCCGATGCGCACCCTGTCCGAAGCTCATTTTCCCGAACTGCCGCATTATTATGGCGGCAAGGTACGGGAAAACTACGATCTGCCGGACGGTAGCCGGATCATCATCTCGACCGACCGTCTCAGCGCCTTCGATCGCATCCTGACCTGCATCCCCTATAAGGGGCAGGTGCTGACCCAGACTGCACGCTACTGGTTCGAGCAGACCAAGGACATCTGCCCGAACCATGTGATCTCCTATCCGGATCCCAACGTCGTCATCGGCAAGCGCCTCGATATCCTTCCCGTGGAGGTCGTCGTGCGCGGCTATCTTGCCGGCACGACCGGCACTTCGATCCTCACCCTTTATAAGAAAGGCGAGCGCAGCATGTACGGCATCACATTGCCCGACGGGATGCGCGACAACGAAAAGCTGCCGACACCGATCATCACGCCAACCAGCAAGGAATTCGACGGCGGTCATGACGAACCGCTGACGCCGGACGAAATCGTCTCCAAGAAACTGCTGACTGCCGAGCAGTGGCAGACGCTCTCGAACTATGCGCTGGCTTTGTTTGCCAAAGGCCAGAAACTGGCCGCCGATCGCGGTCTGATCTTAGTCGATACCAAATACGAATTCGGCACGGACGAGAATGGTACGATCGTCCTCGCAGACGAGATCCACACCCCGGACAGCAGCCGCTACTGGATTGCCGAAAGCTATCCGCATGCGTTCGAAAACGGCACGCGACCCGCAAGCTTCGACAAGGATTTTGTCCGTGCATGGGTCGCCGAGCGTTGTGATCCTTATAAGGACGCAATCCCCGAAATTCCCCTAGCGCTGGTCGAAGACACGTCCGAGGTCTATATCAAGGCGTTTGAAGCGATCACCGGGCAGACATTTGTCCCCGACGATCACGGCGCGACACCCAAGGATCGGGTCCGCGGGAATCTCGCCCGCTATTTTCCGGAGATATGAGCAATCGTGTCATCAGGTGACGACAAATGCATGAAGACAAGCCCCGCTCAGATCACATCTGAGCGGCAGCCAGCGCCGCGCCGGTCGCGCCGCCCCGCAGAAGAAACGCGGGAGGACATTCTGAACATGGCCGAGACCCTGTTTCGCGCGCATGGCTATGCCAGTGTCACTATCGCGGACATAGCTGCCGAACTCGCGATGTCACCGGCCAATGTCTTCAAGCATTTTCGCACCAAGGCAAGCCTCGTGGATGCGATTGCAACCCGCGCGATCCAGGAAACCATCGGCGAACTGAAGATACTCGATCAGAACAAACCAGCCCCCGTAAGACTTTATGAACTGGCGCGCCACCTGATGGACGAGCATCTTTCGGACCAGAAGGACGCCCCGTTCGTTTTCGAAATGATTCAGGTCACCATCCGGGAAGAACTCGATTGTGGCGAACGCTTTCGCGAAATGGTGGTCGAGACGATCGCGGAGATCATTCGCGCCGGCGAACGGGAAGGCCTGTACAAGGTCACCGATATCCCAAGATATGCCAATGTCGCGTTTGATGCTCTCGCATGTGTGATCCACCCCGTCATGCTGGGGATGGAGAACAAGGATAAATTGGCAACACGGTGTAAGGAAGTCGTCAATCTTGTTGACATCGCGTTGCGCTCCCCTCTTGCCAAGTGATGAAACTTAACATACGTCACTTCACATTCATCGCCCTCGGGACGGGGCGGTGGTCGCGGCATCGGACGTAGCAATGGTCTGTAGCTCCAGCGGGAGCGACGGACATGCGGCGCGAGGTGCCTTTCGTCATTCTCGCTTTGGAACTCACCATGACACGACGTCTTAAGCTTACATCCGTCCTCGTACTCTGCGCGGCCGCGCTTGCCGGCTGCAGTGATTCCGGCACGGCGCAGAACGCCGGCGGCGCGGGCGCCGCTGGTGAAAAGCCGCCGTCTCCTGTCAGCGTCGTGCTCATGAAGCAGGCGCCTCATCCCCTCACCTCCACACTGCCCGGACGCGCCTCCGCCTTTCAGACGGCCGACATCCGTCCGCGCGTCAGCGGCGTGATCAAGGAAATCGCCTTCAAGGAAGGCAGCGAAGTCAAGGCCGGCGACCTGCTCTTCAAGATTGAGGACGACAGCTATAGCGCGGAAGTCGCCCAGGCGCAGGCAAGTCTCGAAAAGGCCGAAGCGAGCGTTCCAACAGCCCAGTCAAACCTGGCGCGCCAGGAACGCCTGGTCAACAGCGGCGCAACACAGGTCGAACTGGAAAATGCCCGCGTCACGCTTTTGCAGGCCCAGGCAGATGTCGCCCAAGCCAAGGCTGCTCTGCGCGCTGCCAACATCAATCTCAATCTGACCGAGATCCGGGCTCCGTTCGAAGGCGTCACCAACGCGTCTGTCTTTTCGATCGGCAATGTCGTGACGGCAAACCAAACGGATGCGCTGACGACCTTGCGCCGTCTGGACCCGATCTACATCGAACTGACGGAGTCCAGCGTCAACCTCCTGCGTCTTCAGGAGGCCATCAAGGCCGGGCGCGTCAATCAGTCCGGCGACCAGGAAGCCGAAATCCGTCTGACGCTGGAAGACGGCCAGCAGTATCCGATCGTCGGCAAGCTGGACATGTCTGAAATGGCTGTCAGCCAGACCACCGGCACCTTCTCGATCCGTGCGGTGTTCGACAATCCGGACAACTTGGTTCTTCCGGGCATGTATGTCCGCGCCACCGTGACTGTGGGCACCGAGAACGGCTTTCTCATTCCCCAGCGCGCGGCAACCCGCAACGCGCAAGGCGAATTGAACGCGAAATTCGTCACGGCCGAGAACAAGGTTGAAACCCGCACCTTCCCCGACAGCCAGGTCTCCGGCAACAATTGGCTTGTCGCTTCCGGCATCCAGGATGGCGATAAGTTGATCGTGGACGGTTTCCAATGGATCGGTGACGGCGCGACTGTCCAGCCAGTGGAATCGACCGTCAATGAACAGGGATTCGTCGTTGAAACCGCGGCGCCCGCCGCCGCCCCTGCAGCGCAACCATAATCGCGCTCCGGTAAGGCACAACAGGCGTTAAGGGACAACCAATGGCCAAATATTTCATCCGTCGCCCGATTTTTGCTTGGGTGATCGCGATCATCATCATGTTGGGAGGCGCTTTGGCGATCTCGACATTGTCGATCTCGCAATATCCGGAAATCGCGCCGACCACGGTGCGCATCTCCGCTACCTATACCGGCGCCAGCGCCGAAACAGTGGAGAAATCGGTGACTTCGATCATCGAGGACGGTATGACCGGCCTCGACGACCTCACATACATGACATCCTCGTCCAGCACCGGATCAGCGACCATCACGCTGACCTTCGGCAATACGATCGATCCGGACATCGCGCAGGTTCAGGTGCAGAACAAGCTCCAGCTCGTTCAGTCGCAACTGCCGGATGTTGTCCAGTCGAACGGTCTGTCGGTGACGCGTTCAACCTCCAGCATTCTGCTGGTTGGCGCACTCGTATCAACCGACGGCGAACGCAGCCCGGTTGAACTCGGCGATATCTTCACCAGCCAGATCGAAGATCAGATCAAACGGCTGGAAGGCGTCGGCAGCATTCAGATCTTCGGCACGGGCTATGCGATGCGTGTCTGGCTCGACCCTCTCAAGCTGAACAAGTTTCAGTTGACCCCCACCGACATCACGTCGGCAATCCAGGCTCAGAACACACAGGTATCAGTCGGCTCCATCGGCGGACAACCTGTCATGGAAGGCCAGCAGCTGAACGTCACGGTGACGGCACAAAGTCAGCTCCAGACGGTTGGCGATTTCGAATCGATCATTCTCAAGGTCGAGACCGATGGCGCCACCGTGCGCCTCAGCGACGTCTCGCGGATCGAAATCGCCCAGGAAGAGTACAGCACCAATACCCGCGCCAACCGGAAACCGGCAACCGGCTTTGCGGTAAACCTGGCGACGGGGGCAAATGCACTGGATACTGCAGCCAGGGTCAAGGCCGCGCTGAACACAGTCGCTCCGAGCTTGCCAGAAAATGTCGTCATCACCTATCCGTATGATACGACGCCATTTGTCGAGCTTTCGATCGAGAAAGTCGTCCACACGTTGATCGAAGCCATCGTTCTGGTCTTCTTCGTTCTGCTCATCTTCCTGCAGAACCTGCGCGCAACGATCATCCCGATGATCGCGGTTCCGGTCGTCCTGCTTGGTACCTTCGGGATCTTGGCTTTGACCGGCTACTCGATCAACACATTGACCATGTTCGCCATGGTGCTTGCCATCGGCCTTCTGGTCGACGACGCGATCGTCGTCGTCGAAAACGTCGAACGCATCATGTCGGAAGAAGGGTTGTCCCCCCTGGAGGCCACCGAAAAATCCATGGGCGAGATCACCGGGGCGATCGTCGGCATCGCGCTGGTGCTGACAGCGGTGTTCATCCCGATGGCATTCTTCGGCGGCTCGACCGGCATCATCTATCGTCAGTTCTCCGTGACAATCGTCTCCGCCATGTTGCTGTCGGCCCTGGTTGCAATCGTGTTGACGCCGGCGCTTTGCGCCACGATGCTGAAGCCGATTGACCATACGAAGCCGAAGCGCGGACTGGCCGGCTGGTTCAATCGCAACTTCGACAAGACGACAAATGGCTACGTTTCCTCGATCGCCTACCTGCTGAAGCGCCCACTGCGCGTGATGTTGATGTTTGCGGTCGTCATCGGTGGCTGCGCCTGGTTTTTCCTGCGTTTGCCTACCTCCTTCCTGCCACAGGAAGACCAGGGTGTGTTGATGACCATCGTCCAGCTTCCAAATGGAGCCACGACGGCCCGCACGGAAGAAGTCATCAAGAAGATCGAAGATTTTTACCTCGAGAAGGAAAAGGCGGCGATCCAGGACGTGTTCGCGGTATCGGGCTTCAGCTTCACCGGGTCCGGCCAGAATTACGCGATGGTGTTCGCCAAGCTCAAGGATTTCGATCAGCGTACGGATCCGCAACTGGCAGCGTCTGCTGTCGTGCAGCGCGCCATGGGTTATTTCTTCACCCTGCGTGATGGCATGGTTTTCCCCTTGCAACCACCGGCAATCTCGGGTCTCGGCAATTCCAGCGGCTTCTCCATGTATCTGGTGGACAGCGGCAAGAACGGCACGGAAGCCCTGACGGCTGCGTCCCAGCGGCTTATTCAGGCGGGCAGCGGCAATGCGAATGTCAGTTCGTTGCGCTCGAACAGCCCTCCGGCTGAAAACCAGCTCAAGATACTCCTCGACCAGGAGAAAATGGGCGCAATGGGACTTGATCTCGCCACCGTCAACTCGATGCTGTCGACGATCTTTGCTGGACGCGACGTCAACGACTTCACGCTCAACAGCGAACTGAAGCCCGTGATCGTCCAAGGCGACGCGCCCTATCGCATGCGCTCCGACTCCATCAATGAATGGTTCGCGCGCAATGGTACCGGCGAGATGGTTCCGTTCTCGGCCTTCACCAACCTTCAGTGGGTCAGTGGCGCACCGAACCTTGACCGCTTCAATGGCGTGGGAGCCATATCCCTCGAAGGCGCAGCGGGGCCCGGTGTCAGTTCGGGTACCTCGATGGACACGATGGAGCAACTGACCGCAGAGCTTGGCGGCGGATACACCGTTGCGTGGCAGGGCATCTCTTACCAGGAGCGGCTGTCCGGATCACAGGCTCCTATGCTTTACGCCCTGTCGATCCTGATCGTCTTCCTGTGCCTCGCGGCACTTTACGAAAGCTGGTCCATTCCCTTCTCGGTCATCATGGCCGTGCCCGTGGGTGTCTTGGGGGCAGTTGCCGCCGCTTCGCTGTTTGGCCAGTCGAACGACGTCTACTTCAAGGTGGGGCTGCTGACGACGATCGGTCTTGCTGCAAAGAACGCGATTCTGATCGTGGAATTTGCAAAGGACCGACATGCAGCCGGTGTCGGGCTGATCGAGGCGACCCTCGAGGCCGCAAAGCTTCGGCTGCGCCCGATCATCATGACTTCGCTTGCGTTCATCCTCGGCGTCGTTCCGCTTGCAATCGCAACGGGTGCCGGCTCGGCAGCGCAGAATTCGATCGGTATTGGCGTCCTTGGCGGCATGCTGACGGCAACAGCGTTGGGTATTTTCTTCGTGCCGTCATTCTTTGTAATAATTCGCAAGCTTTCCAACAGGGAAAAACGCAAGGACCCCCTGTCATCTTGACAGAGGGCTTGATAAGTTAACAAAAGATTGTGTCGGCTTTCGGGGAAGGCCGGCACATTAATTAAGCATAAATTCACGCAACCGCTGTCTCATGAACGAATCAGGCTGCGGTCCGTAACTTGGGTGAAAGATCTAGGAAAAGATGATGGGTTCTATTCGCATAGCCGCTCCCCTCGCGATGCTTCTGCTTTCCGGTTGCGTGACCGGTCCTGATCACACCGCACCGGAGACGCCATTGCCGGGTAAGTTTGCCGAAGGCGGCAAGCAGGCCAATGGCGACGTATCGACAGTGGCCTGGTGGACCGCATTCAACGATCCTAAGTTGAATTCGCTGGTCGAGCAGGGCATGAGCCAGAACCTCGACGTGCTGCAGGCGCTTGAGCGCATCACCGCAGCTGAAGCGAGCTACCTTGCCGCCGATGCCAGCGCCATGCCGCAGCTTAACCTCTCGGCGTCGCAGGAAACGTCACGCCAGACTGGCCGTGGAGCTTATTCAGGCCAGTCGCAGGCCACAACGTCGACAAGTTCAGGTGGTCTGGGCGCGTCCTGGCTGCTCGACCTGTTCGGTCAATATCGCCGTACCAAGGAAAGCTCCAAGGCAACACTCGATGCAGCCTATGCCAGCGCCGACGTTGCTCGCCTGACTTATCTGTCCAGCATTGCCACAGCCTATATCGATGCACGCTTTTTCCAGGAGCGCATCGCCATTGCTAAGAAGAGCTTGGGATCACGTCGCGAAACGCTCGACCTGACCAAGCTGCAGCTGGAGGCCGGCGCTGCATCGCGCCTTGATGTCGTGCAATCTGAAGGTCTGGTGAATTCGACGCTCTCTGAGCTTCCGGGCCTTGAAACCAGCTTCCGCGCATCCGCGCATCGCATTGCCCTGCTGCTCGGCCTGCCGGCATCCTCGCTGGTCGCTGATCTCCAGAAGGGTGCGTCGCAGCCTTACGCCCGCCGCAGTGTCAGCGCCGGCGTGCCAGCCGACCTGGTTCGCAATCGTCCCGATATTCGCGCAGCCGAACGCAATCTAGCAGCTGCGGTTGCCCAGATTGGCGTCGCGGAAGCGCAGCTTTATCCGTCGATCTCGCTCAGCGGCACGATCTCGTCCAGCATCATTGCGACCAGTGCGATCAGCGGCGGCGTGACACCTTGGTCCTTCGGGCCGAGCCTGACCCTGCCGATCCTGGATGGCGGGCGCCTGAAGGCCAATGTCGATATCGCCAACTCCTCGGCTCGCGAACAGTATCTGGCCTGGAAGCAGACCGTGCTCTCCGCCGTTGAAGACGTGGAAAATGCCTTGGCCTCGATCAGCCGCACACGCCGGACGGTCTCCGCACTCAACGCGACGGTGAATTCCTACCAGGAAGCCCTGTCGCTCTCGACCGCAAGCTACCGCGATGGTGCATCGTCCCTGCTCGACGTCCTCGACGCACAGCGGTCGGTCGATAGCGCCCGTGCAAATCTCGCGGCTGCCGTACAGCAGATGGCAACGGACTACGTCAACCTGAACGTCGCGATTGGTGGCGGCTACGCCTTCGACGCGAAAACCGCCAAGACCATGTAGTAGACATGGCAAGCCCAAGAGCCCGGCGCCAGCAATGGCTGCCGGGCTTTTTTTATGGGCTAGAAACCGATCCCGGATCATCGAAATCAGAACGTTGCCGGCGTATTGATCCAGATCAGAACCGTCTCGCCACTCGATGTATTGCGCCACGAATGAGGCCTGCGGCTCTCAAAGTAGAAGCTGTCGCCTGCATTGAGCTCGAAAAAGCAATCGCCATCCAGGATAATCTCCAGGCTTCCGGTAAGCATGTGGATGAATTCTTCGCCCGCGTGCTGGTAGGCACCTTCGCTAGACGCGCCTGGCGCGAGCTGGAACCGATTGCATTCCATCTGGTTGCGGCCCTCCGCCAGGACCTGGATCGCGACACCGGACGATGTTGATGGCCAAGACGGCCATTTACCGTCGCGAATCAATGATTCGCCGCCCTGCCCCTGCTCCTGCCCGCTTAAGGATGCGATCGTAGTGCCAAGGCAGCTGGCCACCTCATGCAGCGCGGTAAAGGAAAGCCCTTGCGACGTGCGTTCGAATGTCGACAGTTGCGATAGGGACACGCCCGTTTTCTGTGCAACGGCCTCCAGAGTTTTGCCGGCTTCACGACGCAAGCGGCGGATCTTCATCCCCACGGGCAGAGCGGTGGGATCGCCCGCCTCTTCCGGTTCGAAAGGAGCTGTCTCCGGCTCTGCGACAACCGCTTCATCCCGCAAGCTCTCCCGGATCGCGGCCGGATTAAGCCCCTTTTCGCTGCGCAACCAGGAAATGGTCTTCAATCGGTCGACAAGGTCGCGATCATAGATGCGCTGCCCCGTCGCGGTCCGGATTGGCTGGATCAAATCCTGCGTTTCCCAAAGCCGCAAAGTTGACGGCGAAACGCCTGCCATCCTGGCAGCCTCTGCAATCTTGAAACGGACATCATCCATCGACCCAAGCCCTACCGCACAACGTCACAGCGCTTGGTAATAATTGCGACAAACCATATTGCAAGTCTACAGAAAAAATGTAGGAAATATGCAAAGGCAGCGATCGGACTGAAGAGCCGGGCTGACGAACTCATCCGGAGAGGACCTTAACGATGAAGAATTCCGAAATTTCAGCGCGCAAGAACGACGCCATCTCCCGCGGCGTGGGCATGACCACGCAGATCTACGCAGATAAGGCCGAAAATTCGGAAATCTGGGATGTTGAAGGCAACCGCTACATCGATTTCGCCGGTGGCATCGCCGTACTCAACACCGGCCACCGTCATCCGAAGGTCATTGAGGCGGTCAAGAAGCAGCTCGATCGTTTCACCCACACCTGCCACCAGGTCGTGCCCTACGAAAACTACGTCGCTCTGGCCGAGCGCCTGAACAAGCTCACACCAGGCAACTTCGAAAAGAAGACCATCTTTGCAACGACCGGCGCAGAAGCGGTCGAAAACGCCATCAAGATTGCCCGTTGCGCCACCAATCGTTCTGCCGTCATCGCTTTCACGGGTGGCTTTCACGGCCGCACCTTCCTCGGCATGTCGCTGACTGGCAAGGTCGTACCCTACAAGGTCGGTTTCGGCCCGATGATGGGCGACGTCTACCACGTCCCCTTCCCGATCGAACTGCACGGCATCGATGTCGAAACCTCGCTTGATGTGCTCGACAAGCTGTTCAAGGCCGATGTTGATCCCAAGCGCGTCGCCGCGATCATTGTTGAACCCGTGCAGGGCGAAGGCGGCTTCTATGAAGTGCCGCGTGCCCTGATGAAGGCACTGCGCGAGATCTGCGACCAGCACGGTATCCTGCTCGTCGCCGACGAAGTTCAGACCGGCTTTGCCCGGACCGGCAAGATGTTCGCCATGGATCACTACGACGTGGTGCCTGACCTCACCACCATGGCAAAAAGCCTCGCCGGCGGCTTCCCGCTCTCGGCTGTCACCGGCCGCGCCGAACTGATGGATGCGCCCGGCCCCGGCGGCCTTGGCGGCACCTATGCCGGCAATCCGCTGGCGATCGCGGCAGCCCACGCCGTTCTTGATGTGATCGAGGAAGAGCAACTCTGCGACCGCGCCAACCAGCTCGGCAATCGCTTGAAGCAGCGCCTCGAAAGCCTGCGTGCCGACATTCCGCAGATCATGGACATCCGCGGCCTTGGCTTCATGAACGCCGTCGAGTTCGGCTTGCCGAATTCGCACAAGCCGGATGCCGACTTCACCAATGCCGTTCGCCTGAAGGCGCTCGACAAGGGCCTGATCCTGCTGACCTGCGGCGTTTACAGCAACGTCGTGCGCTTCCTCGCCCCGATCACCATCCAGGACGCGGTGTTCAACGAAGCGCTCGACATCATCGAAGCATCGATCCGCGAAGTCGCAGTGGAGGCAAAGGCATGAGCATTTCAAACCTGCTGACCGCAAAACTGAAAGACGCCACCCTTGTCACTGACAAGGCCTTTGTCGGCACCGAATGGGTCGCGACCGCATCAGATGGCAAGACATTCGACGTCACCAACCCGGCAACGGGTGAAGTGATCGCCACACTGCCCAATCTGGGCAAGACCGAAGTGATTAAGGCCATCGATGCCGCCCACAGCGCCCAAAAGGCCTGGGCGAAGAAGACCGGCAAGGAACGCGCGGCAGTCCTCAAGAAGCTCAACGACCTGATGGTCGCCAATGCCGATGACCTTGCAACCATCCTGACCATGGAAATGGGCAAGCCCTGGCCGGAAGCCCGCGGCGAAATCCTCTACGGTGCATCTTACGTCGAATGGTTCGCCGAAGAAGCCAAGCGTGTCTATGGAGACGTCATCCCCGGCCATCAGCCGGACAAGCGTATCCTGGTCATCAAGCAGCCCGTCGGTGTCGTCGGCGCCATCACACCGTGGAACTTCCCCAACGCCATGCTGGCCCGCAAGGTCGCGCCAGCGCTTGCCGTCGGCTGTGCGATGGTGTCCAAGCCAGCCGCCCAGACCCCTCTTTCGGCATTGGCCATCGCCATCCTTGCCGAACGCGCGGGCCTGCCCGGCGGTTTGTTCTCCGTGCTGACCTCGACGGACGCCGCCATGGTCGGCCAGGAATTCTGCGCCAACGACAAGGTCCGCAAGCTGACCTTCACCGGATCGACCAATGTCGGCCGTATCCTGATGCGCCAGGGTGCGGACCAGATCATGAAGCTCGGCCTCGAACTCGGCGGCAATGCGCCGTTCATCGTCTTCGATGACGCCGACCTGGATGCCGCAGTCGAAGGCGCGATGATCTCCAAATACCGCAATGCCGGCCAGACCTGCGTCTGCGCCAACCGCCTCTATGTGCAGTCCGCAGTCTACGATGCCTTTGCCGCCAAGCTCGCGGAAAAGGTCAACCAACTGAAGGTCGGCGACGGCTTCGCCGAAGGCGTGACAACAGGCCCGCTGATCGACGCCAATGCGATCAAGAAGGTCAAGGAACACGTTGCGGACGCGGTATCCAAGGGCGCCAAGGTCGCATTGGGTGGCCAGTCTTCGTCCGCCGGCGAGCTCTTCTTCGAACCGACGATCCTGACAGGCGTGACCACCGACATGAAGGTCGCAACGGAAGAAACCTTCGGCCCCGTCGCACCGCTGTTCAAGTTCGACACGGAAGAAGAAGTCATCGAACTCGCCAACGCAACGGAATTCGGCCTCGCGTCCTATTTCTACTCGAAGGACATTGCGAAGATCTTCCGGGTCGCCGAAGCGCTGGAATACGGCATGGTCGGCATCAACACCGGCCTGATCTCCACCGAAACCGCCCCCTTCGGCGGCATCAAGCAGTCCGGCCTTGGTCGCGAGGGCTCGAAATACGGCACCGACGACTATACCGAGATCAAGTACATGTGCCTTGGCGGTATCGCCTGATCTGCCTCGTCAGCCTGAAAACGAAAAAGCCCGGCGTCGATGACGCCGGGTTTTTTGATCGAAACGCGTTGAATTGAAATCAGTTCTTCGCACGCTCGACATAGGAATTGTCTTCGGTCGCGATGACGACACGGATACCGGCATCGACATGCGGCGGCACCATGGTGCGGATGCCGTTCGACAGCATGGCCGGCTTGTAAGACGAAGACGCTGTCTGGCCCTTGACGACCGGCTCGGTCTCGGTGATTTCAAGCGTTACGTGGCGCGGCAGCTGCAGCGCAAGCGCGATGCCTTCATGCATGGACAGGATGCAGACCATGCCTTCCTGCAGATAGGCTTTCTGGTCGCCCATCGTGTCCACGTCGACAACGACCTGGTCATAGTTTTCCGGATTCATGAAGTGGAAGCCCTCACCGTCCTCGTAGAGGAACTGGTGGTTGACGTCCTCGACGAAAGCGCGCTCGACCTGCTCGGTCGTACGCCAGCGCTCCGACACCTTCACACCGTCAACGATGCGGCGCATGTTCACCTGGGTGACCGGCGTGCCCTTGCCCGGGTGGAAGTTTTCTGCGGTGAGAACGACGTAAAGCTTGCCATCGACGTCGATGACATTGCCCTTGCGGACGGAAGAGGCGATAACCTTGACCATTGGAATTCCTTGTATCTGCGATAGAGCCGTCGTAAAGGACGGCCTGCCGTCCAGAGAGACGTCTTCGAATTTCTTGGGCGCACGTAACCTAAATTCGTCAAAATAGCCAGCCCGTGTTGAGATAAGGACCGAGAATCCGGAATGACCGACCGTCGCCGTTCATCGCCTGCGTGGTGGACCCCTTCGGCTCACGCCGATCGGCGACCGTTCCTGCTCGGCCGCAACCGTATCCAGGCCGCATTCCGCAGTCATTTTGCCGAGCGTGATTTCATCGAGGTTGATACGGCGACGCTGCAGGTCTCTCCCGGCAACGAAGCGCATCTCCATGCCTTCGAGACGAGTGCGATCGGCAATGACGGCTCAGCGATACCCCTCTATCTCCACACGTCTCCGGAATTCGCCTGCAAGAAACTGCTGGCCGCCGGTGAAACCCGCATCACCTGTTTCGCCCATGTCTATCGCAACCGCGAACGTGGCCCGCGCCACCATCCAGAATTCACCATGCTGGAATGGTACCGCGTCCATGACGGCTACGAAACGCTGATGGCCGACTGCGCCGACCTGCTGGCGCTCGCTGCGCGCACGGCCGGCACCACAAGCTTCACTTATAACGGCCTGAGCGTCGATCCTTTCGCTGAACCCGAGCGTCTTTCGGTTGCAAATGCCTTCGACCGCCATGCAAACGTCGATCTTCTCGCCACGATCGCGCCAGACGGCAACACCGATCGGCAGGGCCTCTTCGATCAGTTGCAACGGGCCGGCATTCGCACCGCCGACGACGACACCTGGGCGGACCTGTTCAGCCGGGTCATCGTCGAGAAAATCGAACCCAATCTCGGCATCGGTCGAGCAACCATTCTCGACCGTTATCCGGTCGCTGAAGCAGCCCTCGCCCGCCCTTGCGCAGATGATCCACGCGTTGCTGAACGCTTCGAACTCTATGCCTGTGGGGTCGAACTCGCCAACGCCTTCGGCGAACTGACGGATGCCAACGAGCAACGCCGTCGTTTCGAAGCCGAGATGCTGGAAAAGCAACGCGTTTATGGCGAAACCTATCCGCTGGACGAAGACTTTCTCGAGGCGCTCGCCATCATGCCCGAAGCCTCGGGAATCGCACTCGGTTTCGACCGCCTCGTCATGCTGGCCACCGGCGCCTTGCGCATCGACCAGGTGATGTGGGCACCGGTCGCGGAGACGCATCTTGGCTGACGCATCACTTCGCAGTGTTCACGATCTGCAAGCCGCCGGCTTTGTCGCAGCCGAGGCGACAGAAGCGCTGGAAGCGGTTGCATCGCGCTATGCCATCGCGCTAACGCCAACCGTTGCCAATCTGATCGACCCCAATGATCCGAATGATCCGATTGCCGCGCAATATATCCCCAGCCCCGCCGAACTGATCGAAGTGGAAGGCGAACGCGCCGATCCAATCGGTGATCACGCGCATTCGCCGGTCGAGGGCATCGTGCATCGTTATCCCGACCGGGTGCTGCTCAAGCTCCTGCATGTCTGTCCGGTCTATTGTCGTTTCTGCTTCCGTCGCGAGATGGTCGGGCCCCAGGGCGACGGAAGTCTGTCGCCGGAGCAACTCGGCATTGCGTTCGACTATATCCGGTCACACTCCGAAATCTGGGAAGTCATCCTGACCGGCGGCGATCCGTTGATCCTCTCGCCGCGCCGATTGCGCGACGTCATGCGCACGCTTTCGACGATCGAACACGTCAAGATCGTCCGCATCCACACAAGGGTCCCCGCCGTCGATCCGGCGCGCATCACCGCCGAACTCATCGACGCCCTCAGCGCCAGCGAAAAGACCGTCTATGTCGCGCTGCACGCCAATCACCCGCGCGAAATGACCCCGGAGGTCCGCGCTGCTTGCGCCCGGCTGATCAATGCGGGTGTGACCATGGTCAGCCAGAGCGTTTTACTCAAGGGCATCAACAACGATGCCGATACCTTGGCGGAACTGATGCGCGCCTTTGTCGAAACCCGCATAAAGCCCTACTACCTTCACCATCCCGACATGGCGCCGGGCACCAGCCATTTTCGCCTGCCCATCTCCGAAGGCCAGGCCATCATGCGCGAATTGCGCGCCAAGGTTTCGGGCCTTTGCATTCCGCACTATATCCTCGATCTGCCCGGAGGCTTCGGTAAGGTTGCGGCCGGCGAAAACGCGCTGCGCGAAACTGCGCCGGAACGATACACAATTCTGGACCGGCACGGGAAAGAACATAAATATCGCGAAATATAGATGCAAAAACGCGCTCTTTTCTTGCGAAACCGCAATCGTTGCGTGCGCCGGCTGAAAGTAAGTCTATTTTTACTAAACCACTTAGCGAAACCTTCGTCTTTCCTCTGTAAGAAATCGCTCAATAGAATTGAGCGTCGCTATGGAGGAAAATAAATGAACGAGACCATTCGCACACTTCTGGGCAAGCTTGGCGGACTGCCTGTCGCCGTGGACACCATCGCAGACAATGCGGACCTCTACGCCGTCGGCCTCTCCTCCTTCGCCTCCGTACAATTGATGCTCGGCCTCGAAGAATCCTTCGACATGGAATTCCCCGACCATCTCCTCAACAGAAAGTCCTTCGCCAGTATTGCGGCGATCGAGACCACGGTTCAATCGATCCTCGAGGATAGAAAGGTCGCCTGATGGACCTCTCCGCCAAGGTGGTAGACCAGAGTCTCAAGGCCCGCGCCACGCGCGTCGCAGCGATTGCCTCCGTCCATGCCGATGAGGTCGACAAGGCGGGGCGCTTTCCCAATGAAGCTATCGATGCGCTGAAGTCCGAAAGGCTGATGGGCATCCAGATTCCGGTCGACTGTGGCGGCGAAGGCCGAAGCACGTCCGAGATCGCCGAACTCTGCACCATCATCGCCCAGTCCTGCGCAGCCAGCGCGATGATCTTCGCCATGCACCAGATCAAGGTTTCCAGCCTCGTCTCGCATGGCGTGGACGCCGGCTGGCACCGCACATTCATGCAGAGGATCTGCAGCGAACAACTGCTGCTTGGCTCGGCGACGACCGAAGGCGGGATCGGCGGCAATCTGCGCAACTCCATTTGCGCGATCGAAGTCGAGGGCGATCGCTGCCGGCTGGAGAAGGACGCAACCGTCATTTCCTACGGCAAGCATGCCGATGCCATCTTGATTACCTCGCGCAGCCACAAGGATGCCCCGCCGACCGACCAGGTCATGACGGCCTTCCTGAAAGACCAGTACACGCTTGAGCAGACCCATGTCTGGGACACGCTCGGCATGCGCGGCACCTGCTCCGACGGCTTCCTCTTCAAGGGCGAAGCACCGGCCGAACAGATCCTGCCGAAACCCTTTGCCGAGATCGCCGCCCAGTCGATGCTGGCAAGCTCGCATCTCCTATGGAGCGCACTCTGGTATGGCATCGCGGTCGATGCGTTCACCAAGGCCCAGACCTTTGTCCGCGCCGCCGCACGCAAGGCGCCCGGCACAACACCTCCGGGCCTCTTGCAGCTTGCAGAAATGTCGAGCCAGTTGCAGGTCATTCGCTCGAATATCAAAGCCGGCCTGGGCAGCTATGAGCAGGCGCTAAGCGATCCGGACAAGCTGTCCTCGATGGGGTTCGCGGTCGCGATGAACAACGTCAAGATCGCCTCCTCCGAGATGATCCTGCCGGTCATCCACCAAGCACTCAGGATCTGCGGCATCATGGGCTACAAGAACGGCACGCCGTTCAGCCTCGGCCGTCATCTGCGCGACGCCCATTCCGCAGAACTGATGATTTCCAACGACCGCATCCTCGGCAATACGTCGACGATGCTTCTCGTCCACAAACAAGAAACCGGACTTTTGGGGTAACGGATATGGATATGCAGGTAAGCTTTCTGGATCGTCTCTTCGAGAGCGGCCTACTGATCGAGACGGGTGTTGATGGGCTCTATGGCCGCAGCGGCCAGTTCGAAGACGTGATCGCCGCCTTCGAGCGACTGATCGACACATTCGGCGGCGCCGACGGCGCGGAAGCCATCCGCTTCCCGCCCGGCATGAACCGCGCCTATTTCGAATCCAGCGGCTACATGAAGAGCTTCCCCCAGCTTGCCGGCACCGTGCATTCCTTCTGCGGCAACGACCATGATCACATGAGCCTCCTGCAATGCATGGAAGAAGGCAACGACTGGACGAAGGAGCAGAAGGCGACCGACATCGCCCTGACGCCGGCCGCCTGCTATCCGCTCTATCCGACGGTTGCCAAGCGCGGCCCGATCTCCATGAATGGCGGCCTCTTCGACCTGCAGTCCTATTGCTTCCGCCATGAACCGTCGAAGGATCCGGCCCGCCAGCAGCTCTTCCGCATGCGCGAATATGTCTGCATGGGCACCGAAGCCCATGTCACGACCTTCCGCCAGACCTGGATGGATCGCGGCGTCGAGATGATGAAGTCGATCGGCCTCGACGTCGAGATCGACGTCGCCAACGACCCGTTCTTCGGTCGCGCCGGCCGCCTGCTCGCCAACAACCAGCGTGACCAGAACCTGAAGTTCGAACTGTTGATCCCGGTGACCTCGCAGACCAACAAAACGGCCTGCATGAGCTTCAATTATCACCAGGATGCTTTTGGCACGAAATGGGGCCTCAACCTCGCCGATGGCTCGGTGGCACACACCGCCTGTGTCGGTTTTGGTCTGGAGCGCATCGCATTGGCACTCTTCGCCCAGCATGGTCTGGATAGCCAACAGTGGCCGGAAAACGTCCGCAAGGCACTCTGGGGCTGATTCATCCATGACAGCAGTCTTTCCCGGACTGGATCCGGCAGGTTACAAACCACATGCACTCCATTCCAGCGAACGCATGTGGCCGGAGACCAATTGCTACGTCGATCTGTGGATCGAAGTGCTCGCCGCGCAAGGGCTTGCGCCGGAGGCCATGCTTGGCTTCACGCTGACGCAGGATTTCGAGGGCGACCAGTTCACCTTTTTCAAGGTGCCACTGGAAGACCTTGAGGAGCTCTACGATATCCGGGTCACCGAGCTTGCCATCTTCGACAACGTCGAGAGCCACGTTGCCGAGCAGATCGGTCGCGGCCGTCTCTGCCTCGTCGAGATGGACAGCTATTTCATGCCGGACACGCAAGGGGTCGGCTATCGCAGCGAGCATGGCAAGACGACCGTCGGCATCAACCGCCTGGACCTCGCTGGCCGGTCGATGGACTATTTCCACAATGGCGGCTTCTTCCGCCTGCAGGGCGATGATTTTGACGGTGTCTTCCAGCACGACCTGCCGGAAGGAGCCTTGCCGTTCCTGCCCTATACGGAATTCGCCAAATTCCCCGCGCGGGCAACCACGAACGCCCATCAGCGCGACGTCGCAAGCCGCCTGCTGAAACGGCACTTCATCCGCAGGCCGGACGCCAATCCGATTGCCGCTTTTGCTGCCGTTTTCCCGAGACAGGTCGAGGTCGTTGCCGAAAAGCCCTTCGGTTACTTCCACAAATACGCCTTCAACACGCTGCGCCAGTTCGGCGCCAATTTCGAACTGCTTGCCAGCCATCTGGCATGGCTGGATGCCGCCGGACACGAAGCAACAATCGTTGAGGCCCTGAAGATCAGCGAATGCGCAAAGACCGCGCAGTTCCAGCTTGCCCGCGCCATTGCCCGCAAGAAGTTCGAACCGCTGGCGACAGCCCTTGACCCTGCGATTGCAGCATGGGATCGGCTGATGGATGATCTGGGCGCAAGGCTCGGCTGAGGGATAAGATATGGCGGGCACGATCTATCTGGGAGCGGATATCCGCCCGCTGGAAATGGGCTGGACGCTTCTGGTCACCGAAGCCGGCCGCCATGCCGATCCGACAAGCATCCACCGTCCCGCCGCACGCATTGCCGCCCCGGTTCCGGGAACCGTCGCTGGCGCTCTGGCCGACGCCGGTCTGTTCGATCCTGCGAGGCCGCATCCACTGCATGACAAGGACGCCTGGTACTTCCGCTCGCTCGAAGGCGAAGCGCCGGGGCCGGCGATCCTTCGTTTCGAAGGCCTGGCAACCATTGCCGAAGTCTACCTGAACGGTGAGCTCAAACTCTCCTCGGAGAGCATGTTCGAATCCAACGATCTCACCTTCGAGATCACCGGCCGCGATGAACTGGCGATATGCTTTCGCGCGCTGGCCCCGCATCTCGACAAACGTGGGCCTCGGGCCCGCTGGCGTCCGCAGATGATGGACCATCAAGGGCTGCGCCTGACCCGGACGACTATTCTCGGCCACATGCCGGGCTGGTGCCCGGAGGTCCAACCCGTCGGTCCCTTCCGGCCGATTGCGCTGATCCGAACAGGCGAAAACCAGATCTTCGACCTGCGCATCAACGCCGATCTCGACGCCGACGGCAGCGGTCTGCTGGCCGCCAGTTTCCGTCTCCAGGGAGCGGCTGAAAACGCCGCCATCGAGTGCTGTGGCAAACGTGTTGAACTCACGATACCTGCCGACGGCATGATGACCGTCGCTCTGCGGATCCCGAATGTCGATGCCTGGTGGCCGCGAACCCATGGCCGCCCGGCCATGCACGATCTTCGCCTGATCATCGATGGCAAACCCCATTCCCTCGGCCTGGTCGGCTTTCGCCGCATCGAGATCAACAGCGGAGCAGACGGCCACGGCTTCGGCTTGAAGGTCAACGGTCAATCCGTCTTCTGCCGCGGCTCGGTCTGGACCAATGCCGATATCCTGCGCCTGCCGGGCACGGCGGAAGCTTACGCACCCTGGCTGATGAAGGCGGCCGAAGCCAACATGAACATGATCCGCATCGGCGGCACCATGACCTACGAGAGCCAGGATTTTTTCCGCCTCTGCGACCAACTCGGCATCATGGTCTGGCAGGACCTGATGTTTGCCAATTACGACTATCCGGCCGCTGACGAGACTTTCTCGGCTCATGTCTGCCGAGAGGTCACACAATTGCTGGAAAGTCTCCAGGGACCTCCTTCGCTGGCCGTCGTCTGCGGCGGCAGCGAGATCTTCCAACAGGGCGCCATGCTCGGCCTGCCCGAACGCAGCTGGAACGGTCCGCTCTTCACCGAAACCCTGGCGAACCTGACGGCCGCGCTTCGTCCCGATGTTCTTTATGTGGCCAATTCGCCCTGCGGCGGCGCCATGCCTTTTTCGCCGAACGAAGGCGTCACGCACTATTACGGGGTCGGCGCCTATCAAAGACCTCTGGAAGACGCGCGTCGTGCCGAAGTCCGTTTTGCTGCCGAAAGCCTCGCCTTCGCCCATGTGCCGCAGCAGCGCACCCTCGACAGCCATCTGCCGGTCTCGCCCGTTCACGATCCGCGCTGGAAGGCCCGCGTGCCCCGCGATCGCGGCGCATCCTGGGATTTCGAGGATGTCCGCGACCATTATCTCAAGGATCTTTACGGCTTCGATCCGGCACGCCTGCGCCGCGAGGATGCCAGCCGCTATCTGAACCTGTCTCGCGCCGTGACCGCCGAGGTCGTCACCGAAACCTATGCCGAATGGCGCCGGGCGGCATCGACCTGCAGAGGCGCACTCACATGGACCTTGCAGGATCTGGCCATCGGTCCCGGATGGGGCGTGATCGACGCGACAGGCGAGCCAAAGCCCGTCTGGTATGCGCTGAAACGCGCGTTCCGCCCGCTCCAGGTAACGCTGACCGACGAAGGCACCAATGGTCTCGACGTGCATGTCATCAACGAAAGCGGACAGGACGAACCGGTAACACTGGAACTGGTGTGCCTGCGCGACGGCCGGCAACCCGTCGTCAGCGGCAGATGCGACCTGACACTGGCAGCCCGCAGCAATCAGCGTATTCCGGCAACCGATCTGTTCGGTGCCTTCTTCGACACCACCTATGCCTTCCGTTTCGGCCCACCATCGCATGACGTGACCGTTGCGAGACTCTATTCTGCGGATGGTACGCTGCTGGCGGAGGCTTTCCATTTCCCGCTGGGACGGGCTGTGGCGATGCATGCGGCAAATTTCGAGCATAAAGTGGTTCAGGAAAGCGCCTCATGGCTGCTCGAACTGTCCTCCAGCACTCTCGCCCAGTCGCTCCATCTGGACCTGGAACACCACCGTGCCGAGGATGACTGGTTCCACCTGGCTCCGGGCGTGACGCGCCGGTTGCGGCTCTTGCCCCGCGACGGAGCAGAGCCGACGCAAGCGCCAAGCGGCACGATCAGCCAGCTCGGCAGCGGCAACCTCCATAACGTCTCCTGATCCCATTGTGCGGCAAGCATTCACGTCAAACAACGACGGGGATGCGCTTGCCGAAGACGCAACGGGAACGGAATTTTCCTTCGCCTCGCATAAGCTTGCACCATCGAGGCGGGAAGACACGTGCCAGATGCGATCCACCGGACTTTCCGGTGTGACACAACTGCGATAGACAACACGGCGCATCCCGGGTCCAGGAGAAGAGAGCCTATGACGAGCCATGTATTGACCGTTTCCTGCCAGTCAACGCGCGGGATTGTCGCCGCGATCTCTGGCTATCTAGCCGGCAAGGGTTGCAATATCGTCGACTCATCGCAGTTCGACGACCTTGAAACCGGCATGTTTTTCATGCGCGTCTCGTTCATCTCGGAAGAAGGCACCAGCCGTGCCGAACTCGACCAGGGCTTTGCGCCGATCGCCGAGAAATTCGGCATGACCGCCGAGATGCATGACAGCACCCATCGCATGAAAGTCATGCTGATGGTGTCGCGCTTCGGCCATTGTCTCAACGACCTGCTCTATCGCTGGAAAATCGGTGCCCTGCCGATCGAGATCGTCGGCGTCGTCTCCAACCATTTCGATTACCAGAAGGTCGTGGTCAATCACGACATCCCGTTTCACCACATTCCGGTCACCAAAGCCAACAAGCCCGAGGCCGAAGCCCGCATCATGGCCATCGTCGAGCAGAGCGGCACCGAGCTGATCGTTCTCGCCCGCTACATGCAGATCCTGTCCGACCAGATGTGCCAGAAGATGTCCGGTCGGATCATCAACATCCACCACTCCTTCCTGCCCAGCTTCAAGGGCGCGAACCCGTACAAGCAGGCCTTCGAGCGCGGCGTGAAGCTGATCGGTGCCACCGCACACTACGTCACCGCCGATCTCGATGAAGGTCCGATCATCGAGCAGGACGTCGCCCGGATTACGCATGCCCAGTCTTCCGAGGATTACGTCTCGATTGGCCGCGATGTCGAAAGCCAGGTGCTGGCCCGCGCCATCCATGCCCATATCCACCACCGCACCTTCATCAACGGCAACCGCACGGTGGTGTTCCCGGCAAGTCCCGGCTCATACGCCTCCGAGCGCATGGGCTGAGGCAGTCTATCCCTGCAGGGGCGCATTGCGCCTCTGCAACCGGCTTGATCGTCGCCACATGCCGCACATTCGGCCCTCGTCAGCGGCTGCATGAGCGGGATAGACGCTAGGCTGTGCTCTGCTAATCTCTCGATTGTGATTCCGAGGGAAACAAGCATGGCCGATTCCGCTCTCTTCCAGCGTACCGAGCTTCCACGTCCGAATTTTTCGGAAGCCGATGCGACCCGTCTCCTGAGCGATATGTATGGCTTCAACGGCCCGATCCGAGAATTGGGCAGCCAGCAGGACCGCAACTATCTGATCGATACCGGGGCCGAGCGTTTCGTCCTGAAGATTTGCCGTGCAGAATATGCTGGCGACGAGCTTGAGGCGCAGAACGAAGCGATGCGCCATCTCTCCCAATGCGGTCTCGATCTGCGTGTTCCCGAGTTGATACCTGCCCTCACCGGAGAGGAGATCCTCTCCGTGAAGGTCAATGGGGAGGACTACCGCGCCCGTGTGCTGACCTATCTTGATGGTGAGCCTCTCACCCGCCACAAGCACCTTGCGCCGGAAGTCGTTGCCGCATTCGGCGATGTCGCCGCCTCCGTCGCGCTCGGCCTGCGGGATTTTTCCCATCCGGGCCTGGAGCGCAATTTGCAATGGGATCTCCGCCGGGCCGGCCCTGTCGCCCTGCATCTGCTGAAATCCGTAACCGACCACAAGCGCCGCGACCAGATTGCCAAGGCGATGATCGTTGCGGTCAAGCATATCCAGCCACTGGCAGCCAGCCTGCGCATCCAGCCCATCCACCACGACATCACCGACGACAATGTGGTCAGCCGCCGCAATGCCAATGGTCGTCTGATCCCCGATGGCGTCATCGATTTCGGCGACATCCTCAACGGCTGGCTAGTCGCCGATCTGGCCGTGACCTGCACGGCACTGCTGCATCACGCCGATGGCGATCCTTTCTACATCCTGCCAGCCGTCACCGCTTTCCAGGAGCGCTACCCGCTAACCAAGGAAGAACTCATGGCGCTCTGGCCGCTGATCGTCGCCCGGTCCGGCGTTCTCGTCGCCAGCACAGAGCAGCAACTGGCCATCGATCCCGACAATGAATACGTCATCGGCAATGCGGCACATGAGCGGGAAATGTTTGAGGTCGCGACCTCCGCCCCGTTCTCCTTGATGGAAACGGCGATCCTCAAGGCAGCCGGTTTTGAACTGACAGGCCCCGAACTTGTCTTCGCCCATCCGCTGCTGCCGGGCGTCACCCCTGATCAGATGCGCCTGACCGACCTCAGCGTGACAAGCCCCGATCTCGTGCGCGACAACTGGGCAGATCAGGAAATCGACTGGAAGCTGCTGGCCCGCGCCGCCGCTGAAACCGGCATTGCCTCGACACGGTATGGCGAATACCGCCTCTCCTATACCCGCACCCTGTCTGCCACAGCGCCGGCAACCTTCGCGCTTCACATCGACATCTGCCTGCCAGCTGCGACCGAAGCAGTCGCCCCTTTCGATGCGACCATCATCCGCGACGGCCACCATCTCATCCTGTCGAGCCAGAATGTATCCCTGCATCTCGATGGCATCGACTGCGGCCTAGACGACGGCACGACTGTAAACGCCGGCGACAGGATCGGTGTCGTTGCAGGGGCTGTGGGCGGCATTGGCGGACTACGGGTCCAGCTTTGCCGCGACCCCGACCTTGTTCCGCCGCTGTTTGCCAAACCACACCAGAGCGAAGTCTGGCGCAAGATCTGCCCGTCACCCTCCCTGATGCTGGGCGTCGGGGTCGATGCACCCGACCTGCAAAGCGATGCCTTGCTCATACGCCGGCAGAAGAGTTTCGCCAAGTCGCAGAAGAACTACTATGCCGATCCGCCGCAGATCGAGCGTGGCTGGAAGGAGCATATGTTCGACGTACTGGGCAGGTCCTATCTGGACATGGTCAACAATGTCACCATTCTCGGTCATGGTCATCCGAAGCTTGCCGCAGCCGCGGGCCGGCAATGGTCGATGCTCAACACCAATTCCCGTTTCCACTATGCGGCTGTCGCCGAGTTCTCCGATCGCCTTGCAGCGCTCGCTCCCGATGGCCTCGACACGGTCTTCCTGGTCAACAGCGGCTCCGAAGCCGTGGATCTGGCACTCCGGCTGGCCTGGGCGCATAGCGGCCACCGCAATATCGTCAGCCTGCTCGAGGCCTACCACGGATGGACGGTCGCCAGCGACGCCGTCTCGACCTCGATTGCCGACAATCCACGTGCGCTGGAAACCCGACCCAACTGGGTGCATCCGGTCCTGTCACCCAACACATACCGTGGCAAATTCCGTGGCGAGGACGCAACCGAAGGCTATGTGACAGCGGTGGAAGACAAACTCGCAGCAATCGAGGAAAGCGGTCAGGGTCTTGCCGGCTTCATCGCCGAAAGCGTCTATGGCAATGCCGGCGGTATTCCGCTGCCTGCCGGCTATCTTCAGGAGGTCTATGCTGCCATCCGCGCACGTGGCGGTGTTTGCATCGCTGATGAGATCCAGGTCGGCTATGGCCGTCTGGGCCACCATTTCTGGGGCTTCGAACAGCAGGGCGTCGTTCCCGACATCATCACCATCGCCAAGGGCATGGGCAACGGCCAACCGCTTGGCGCCGTCATCACCCGCCGCGATATTGCCGACAGCCTTGAAAAGGAAGGCTATTTCTTCTCCTCGTCGGGTGGCAGTCCGGTTAGTTGCGTCGTTGGCATGACCGTGCTCGACATCATGGCAGACGAAAATCTGCAGCAGAATGCCCGCGACGTCGGCGATCACCTGAAGCGGAGGCTTGAGGCACTTGGCCAGCGTTTCCCCCTTGTCGGCGCCGTCCATGGTATGGGCCTCTATCTCGGCCTCGAATTTGTCCGCGACCGCGAAACGCTTGAACCGGCGACCGACGAGACGGCGAACATATGCGACAGGTTGCTGGATCTGGGTGTCATCATGCAACCCACGGGCGATCATCTTAACGTTCTGAAAATAAAGCCGCCGCTCTGCCTCACCACCGAAAGCGCCGACTTCTTTGCGGACATGCTGGAAAAGGTGCTGTCAGAAGGCTGGTAAGCCGGAAAGGCGGTTCATCAAATGCTGCCAACCGCCTAATAGAGCGCAGCGAAATGCGCTGGTCGGCGAAACAAAGCGAAAAGCTAGAACCAGACAAAACGAAAAGCGATCTTCACAGCGCTTTAAACTGTGGTCTATCGTCATCTCCGACCGACATGGCGAAGGACACAGCATGCCCACCCTGCCCGAGCAAATATCGACCCATTGGATGGTCTGGGGCCTCGTCCTGTTCCTCATCAAGCAATGGGTGGCTGATTTCATGCTGCAGACGGCCTGGATGGCCAAAGGCAAGGAAGGTCCGCAAGGCTGGGTTTTTCCGCTGACGCTTCATGTCGCGATCCATGGGCTGGGAACCCTGCTGATCGCGCTGGCAATCGCCCCCAGCCTCGCCTGGCTTGCCCTTGTCGATATCGTCATTCACGGCCTGATCGATCGCGGCAAGGCGCGGATCCAGCTGTACATGACCATGACGCCTGACCGCTCCTGTTTCTGGTGGCTGCTCGGCATCGACCAGACGCTGCATCATCTGACCCATCTCGGCTTCGTCCTCCTGCTTGCCGCAACGAAGACGGCGAGCCTGGCCGCCCAGTTCTAACCCGCAGTGTCGGCCAGTTCCCCGACGATCCACTCGCGGAACTTGACCAGTGGCGGATAGGCCGCCCGTTCCCGCGGAAATGCGAGATAGTAGCGCTGAGCGCTCTGCATCGGGCGATCCACTGCCGCCACCAGTTCTCCGCGCTTCAACTCATCCTGGATCAGGAATGTCGGCAAAAGTGCGACGCCAAGTCCGCCGATGGCCGCCTGAGACGCAGTCGCAAACTGGTCGAACAGCATGCCATGCACACTTTCGAAGCCAACGCAGTTTTCGGTGAACCAGCGCTCCCACGCATCCGGCCGGGTGGTTAGATGCAGAAGCGGCACCGACAACAGATCCGCCGGCTCGGCAATGCCATGCGCTTGCCGGAATTGCGGACTGCAGGCCGGCAAGGTTTTTTCCTGCATCAGGAACGTGAGTTCGGCACCCGGCCAGACCGGATCGCCGAAATGAATGGCCGCATCGATTGAATCCAGCCGGAAGTCGAACGGCGAAAGCCGGGTCACCAGATTGATCGTGATGCCAGGATGGGCGGCCAGGAATTGCCCCAGACGCGGCGCAAGCCAGCGCGCGCCGAACGTCGGCAGGATGGCCAGGTTCAGCGTACCGCCATTCGGATTGGCGCGCAGGTTCAACGAAGCGCTGGAAATGCGCCGCAGGGCCTCGCGGATCTCGCGTGCATAACTCTCGCCGGCCATGGTCAGCCGGATCGTCTGGCGTTCACGTAGGAAGAGTTCGACGCCGATCTGGTTCTCCAGCGCCTTGATCTGGCGGCTGACCGCGCTTTGGGTCAGGTCAAGCTCGCGCGCTGCCGCAGTGATACTGCCGGTCCGGGCGGCGGCCTCGAATGCCGTAAGCAAGGACAAAGACGGAAGAAAGCGCCGGGGTGACAGCATGGTTATGCCTTTTGGGAATGATCTCTTGAGTAATTATCGCTGGAACGCGTTAGTTTCCTCTTCTAAATATCTCAGGACTGTACGGATCGGAATGATGTCACCAAGAATCCGCAGACGGATCTCGACATTTTCGACCCGGCTTTCCACCTCCGACCGACGCCACACCTGCTGACCCCAAGGCCCGCCATGCTGAATGATCCGCGATCCCACGGTCTTTGGGAAAAGACCGCTCCGGCCGCCCCGAAGACGAGGAAGCTGGTCGGCGACCACAAGGCCGACGTTGTCATCGTCGGCGGCGGCTATACCGGCCTGTCTACCGCCTTGCATCTCGCCGAAAGCGGCACGAGCGTTATCCTGCTCGAAGGCAAGGAAATCGGTTTCGGCGGTGCGGGACGCAATGTCGGATTGATCAATGCCGGCATGTGGGTCATGCCCGACGATCTGCCCGGCGAACTGGGTGCAGTCCATGGCGAACGCCTGCTGGATCTACTCGGCAATGGTCCCGGCGCCGTGATGGACATCATCGACCGCCACGCCATTTCCTGCGAACTCGAGCGCGCTGGCACCCTGCATTGTGCGGTCGGAACCAATGGCCAGAAGGAAATCGAAGCCCGCGCCGAACAATGGCAGCGCCGCGGCGCGCCGGTAGAACTGCTGAATGCAGGCGAAACGGAGCGCAAGATCGGCACCGGCGTGTACGCCGGCTCGCTGCTCGACAAACGGGCAGGCACTTTGCAACCCCTCGCCTATGCCCGCGGCCTGGCAACGGCCGCCATGAAAGCAGGCGCCACGCTCCACACATCGAGCCCTGTCACGGGCTATGGCCACCATGGCGACACACAGGGTAATGGCTGGCGCGTCGCAACCGCCGACGGCAGTGTCACGGCCCAATGGGTGATCGTTGCGACCGATGCCTATAGCGAAGGCCCGTTCAAGGCCGTGCGCGAGGAACAGGTTCACCTGCCCTATTTCAATTTCGCCACCGTTCCGCTGAGTGATAATCTGCGCAAGACCATCCTTGCGGAGCGCCAGGGCTGCTGGGACACCAAGGACATCCTGTCCTCGTTTCGCATGGACCAGGCGGGACGTCTGATATTCGGCAGTGTCGGCGCTTTGCGCGGCACCGGACTTGCCGTCCACAAAGCCTGGGCTCGCCGCGCATTGAAGTCGATTTTCCCGCAGATCGGCGACATCGCCTTTGAATGCGAATGGTATGGCAAGATCGGCATGACCAGCAATGCCCTGCCGCGGTTCCACAAATTCGCTCCCGGCGTCATCGGATTTTCCGGCTACAACGGCCGCGGCATCGCACCCGGCACCGTCTTCGGCAAGACGCTCGCAAGCCACATTCTCGGCCAGATCAACGAAGAGCAATTGCCGCTGCCACTGACCGATCCGGAAGCGCCTGCCTTCCGCACCCTGAAGGAAGCATGGTACGAAGCCGGCGCCCAGGTGGCGCATCTGGCCGGCGCACGATTTTGAACTCACTCGATCTGAAAAGACCTGACGGAAGGACTACCATGACCCTCGCAAACCTCAACCTTGCGGCAGAAACCGTCTCGCTGATGGCAACCTTTGGCGTCGACGCCAAGGCGCTCGACGGCGGCACGCTCACCGTCCGCTCGCCGATCAATGGCGAAAAGCTCGCCGCCCTCGTCGAAACCTCGGCTGCCGATACGAAAACGGCCATCGATGCCGCCCATCAGGCTTTCCTCGATTGGCGTCTGGTTCCGGCACCGCAGCGTGGCGAACTGATCCGCCTGCTCGGCGAGGAACTGCGCGCCGCCAAGGATGCGCTTGGCCGCCTCGTGTCGATCGAAGTCGGCAAGGTGACGTCTGAGGGCCTGGGCGAAGTCCAGGAAATGATCGACATATGCGATTTCGCCGTCGGCCTGTCGCGCCAACTCTACGGCCTGACCATCGCCACCGAGCGCTCCGAGCACCGCATGATGGAGACCTGGCATCCGCTCGGCGTCACCGGCATCATTTCGGCCTTCAATTTCCCCGTCGCCGTCTGGTCGTGGAACGCAGCGCTCGCTCTCGTCTGCGGCAATGCGACCGTATGGAAGCCATCGGAAAAGACCCCTCTCACGGCCATTGCCACCCAGGCGATCTTCGACAAGGCCGTGAAGCGCTATGTCGCCCAGGGCGGCAAGGCACCGGCCAATCTTTCGGCCCTTTTGATCGGCGGTCGTGACATCGGCGAGATCCTCGTCGACAACCCGAAGGTGCCGCTGATCTCCGCCACCGGTTCGACCGCCATGGGTCGCACCGTCGGCCCGCGCGTCGCCCAGCGCTTCGGCCGCAGCATCCTTGAACTTGGCGGCAACAATGCAGCCATCGTCGCCCCGAGCGCCGACCTGGACCTGACCCTGCGTGGCGTCGCATTCGCCGCCATGGGCACCGCCGGCCAGCGCTGCACCTCGCTGCGCCGCCTCTTCGTCCACGAAAGCATCTATGACACGCTCGTTCCGCGCCTGATCAAGGCCTATGGCTCGGTCACCATCGGCAATCCGCTGGAAACCGGCAAGCTGGTCGGCCCGCTGATCGACAAGGGCGCCTATGAGCGCATGCAGAAGGCCCTTGACGCGGCAAAGGCTGCTGGCGGCAAGGTCTCCGGTGGTGAGCGTGCACTCGCGAACGAGGCACAGGACGCCTACTACGTTCGCCCGTCGCTGGTCGAAATGCCGGAACAGACAGGTCCGGTCGTCGACGAAACCTTCGCCCCGATCCTCTATGTCATCAAATACAAGGACTTCGACGACGCGCTGGCTTTGAATAACGCCGTTCCGCAGGGCCTGTCCTCGTCGATCTTCACCAATGACATTCGCGAAGCCGAAGCCTTCGTTTCCGACCGTGGCTCCGATTGCGGTATTGCCAACGTCAATATCGGCCCGTCAGGCGCGGAAATCGGCGGCGCATTCGGCGGCGAGAAGGAAACCGGTGGCGGCCGTGAATCCGGCTCGGACAGCTGGAAGGCCTATATGCGCCGTGCGACGAACACCATCAATTACGGTCGCACCCTGCCGCTTGCCCAGGGCGTCAAATTCGATATCGAATAAGCTGAGATCGGTCCGGCGGCATTCCATGTCGCCGGACCACGTTCTATCTGAACGAAAGTGGCCGCGTCTCGCTCTGGCCATCACCGCTGAAATCGGCGAAGCTCCCGCATCGGAATGCGCTTGCAGGTGGGCATATGGAAATCCAGGACCAATCGGCTGTCATTGCCTTTCTCAGCAAGCCGGAAACCTATGGCGCTTCGGATGCCGTCGAGATCATCGAGACCCACATCTCGATCGTCTTTCTGGTCGGCGACCGCGCCATCAAACTGAAGCGCGCCGTCAAGCTGCCCTATGCCGATTTTTCGACCTGCGCCCTGCGTCACCATTTCTGTGAACGCGAGCTTGAGCTCAACGGCCGGGCTGCACCGGAAATCTATCTTGGCGTTCGCACGATCACCCAGACGGCGGACGGCTCACTGCATTTTGGCGGAGAAGGCACGCCACTCGACCATGTGGTCGAGATGGCGCGATTTGCGCAGGCCGACCTCTTTGACCGCATGGCCGCTGACGGACGACTGACGGCAGCATTGATGGAGGAAACCGCAGAACGCATCGCCGCCTTTCACAAGGATGCCCCGGTCAGCCACGCAGAACGCGGCGCGGCGAACATGGCCGGCGTGCTCGACATCAACGAGGCAGGCTTTGCCACCGGCACCATCTTCGAGCCTGACGCGCTTGCAAGCGTGACATCGGCATTTCGGCATGCCTGGACCCAATATGCGCCCCTGCTGGATCAGAGGGAGAGACAGGGACAGGTCCGGCTCTGCCATGGCGATCTGCACCTTCGCAACCTCTTCCTCGGCCCGGAAGGGCCGCGCATGTTCGACTGCATCGACTTCAACGAAAAGATCGCCACCTGCGACGTGCTCTATGACCTCGCCTTCCTGCTGATGGATCTCTGGCACCGCGACTTTCCACACTTCGCCAATATCGTCGTCAATCGCTACCTCGATCGCACCGGCGATGATGCCGGCTTTGCGCTACTGCCGTTCTTCATGGCCGTGCGCGCCGCCGTTCGCGCCCATGTGACCGCCACGCAAATTGCCGAAATCGGTGATGCCTCAGGCGCGGCAAAGGCAAGCGCCCTCTCCTACTTCCACCTCGCGGACCACCTGCTCGCCGACACCAGGCCGTGCATCGTTGCAATTGGCGGCTTCAGCGGTTCGGGCAAATCAACGCTCGCCGAAGCCCTGGCGCCGGCCTTCGGCGCACCGCCCGGTGCCCGCATCCTTGAAAGCGACCGTATTCGCAAGGCGATGTTGTCCGCCAACCACAGCGATACCCTTCCGCCCGAGGCCTATCAGCCGGAAATTTCCCGCAAAGTCTACGAACAGTTGAACGAAAAGGCACGCGCGATCGTCTCGGCCGGCGGCAGCGTCCTGGTCAACGCTGTATTCGATCGCCAATCCGATCGCCAGGCGATCGAAGCCATGGCCACCGAATGCAAGGTGCCGTTCATCGGGATCTGGCTCACGGCCGATGCCGAGACCTTGCGCGCACGTGTCATGGCAAGGCCCAAAGGCGATTCCGATGCCACGACCGATGTTCTGGATCTGCAACTCGCCCACGACACCGGCGCCATCACCTGGCACCAGCTCGATGCCACGCGCGCCATCAACGCTCTCGTTGGTGATCTCAAATCAAGGATCGGTGCCCAGTCTTCAAAGACGGACTAAAACGCCGTGCCGTCAGACAAAAGCCACCGCAGCATGCGGGCCAGATCCCGCGCCACCCAGCTGCCATTGCGCCCGCCGGAGGCGCCGAGATCCATGTGATCGAAAAAGCAGACCAGCCGATGGCTGTCCATGGCATGAAAACGCCAGCCGATCTCTGCAGCTCCGACAGTGGTTGCCGTAACCTTGTCCGCAAGAAATGTCTCCGGGACCGAAGCACCGGCAAGCACGACTACGGTACAGCGCGTGGTATTGGCATGGACCAGCAACACCGCCTCTACGCCGTCACTCTCATTAACCCGCCACCAGCGTTCGTCGCGCGAAACTGCCGTCACATGGCGCGGTGGGACATCGGGAGCAATCGCAAGTCTCGCATCGGCGCAGGCCCTCGGAAAAACTTCATCCAGCCAGCTTTCGATCAGCGCATAGTCGGCTTCATACGCCTGCAGCAAATTCATTCAGACCTCGCCCACATTCCCTGATCCCGTTAAATTGGATGAACAGGAAAGCCGGCACAAGTCAGCAATCATAAATTAGCGAATATTAAAACGCACTGGAGCCGTGATCGTCTTGTTGACGCCCGCCGGCGGGGCCGGAACCGGGGATGCATTCTGTCGGTAGGAGGCGGGTGGCAGTGTATGGTGCGTACAAAAATTAGTATTCACTACATCCACAATCAGTTCGACGCGGATAGGTAGCGTTAACTCTCAATCTTAAGTGAAACTGATAGAAAATTTGGCGTATTTGCAGGCGGAGCTGGCAGCGGCGATGCACGACGTACCATTGATGCCGCCGCCTCATCGAGAGCCGGATTGCCTGAAGAGCGTCGGACGGAAACAGAAGTAACATTTCCGGAAGGGTCAAAAGTAAAATAGAGCCCAACAATAGCATCTATTCTGAATTTTCCGGAAAGTGACTTCGATCGCTTGACGATATGTGCGTGAACACGGCTATTCCATTTTGCAGGCGACATATTGCTACCGCTACCGCTGTTAGTCTGCCGCGCGGCGGTACGATTGGACTGGGTAACGTCTGCCTTGGCCTGACGCGCCGCTTGAGACGCAGGCGGCGTCTGTTGCTTCTTTACGACCTTCTTGGGCTTGGCTTCCTGCTTCTTCTCCACCTGCGGCTCTGGCACCGGTGGCCGAACCATGGGGATCGGCACCTCGATATTGTCGAGTTGCGCCATCACCATCTCGTCGATCGGGTCGATTTCCTCGATCGGCTCCGGCAGAGGTTCAGGTACCACAGGTGGCGGCTCGACAATCTTTTCGACCACCTCTTCCTCGACGACAGGTTCAGGTGGCGGCGGCTCCGGCAAGGGCTGGACCGGCGGCTCTTGCATGGGTTCCGGCAAGGGTTCGTTGGATGCCGTCTTGATTTCCTCGGCATCGACCGTTTCGCTCGAAACCTCGGTTTCCTCGGTGATCACGGCCTCCGGTTCCGGTGCCAGTTCGATCATGATGGCGGCAGGCGGGGCTCCATCGGCAAGCTCGATCGGCGGCTCGCGCAGCATCAGCGCAACCGCACCGGCATGGGCCGCCAGAACCGTCAGTCCCGCCGTCGTCCACAGCAGCCATTCACCGATCACCCGCCCGCGAGACCGTGGCTCGCCATTGATGTTCATGGCTGCGGCTCCGCTACGTCCGTGCCCTCGTCCGCGCTCTGTGGCATGGGCAGGGTCTCGAGCCCGACCAGAGCAATCTTGAGATAGCCCGAGTCGCGCAGCAGGTTCATCACTTCCATGAAGTTGCCGTAGTCGACCGTCTTGTCGGCACGCAGGAAAATCCGCGCATCCTTGTTGCCGGTGGTCAGGCGGTCGAGAGCGCCGCCGAGTGCCTCACGCGTCACCACGTCATTGCCGAGCGCCAGGCTCATGTCACCTTTCAGGGTGACATAGACCGGCTCATCGGGACGCTGCGCCGGCTTGGCAGTCGAGGCAGGCAGGTCGACATTGACATCGACGGTCGAGAGCGGTGCCGCCACCATGAAGATGATCAGCAGAACCAGCATGACGTCGATGAACGGCGTGACGTTGATCTCATGGTTTTCGCTGAGATCGTCACCCGAATTGTTGTCGCGAATACCGCCCGCCATGACCTTACTCCGCAGCCAGCGTCATCTTGTCGGAACGTGGGTCCCGCAGAGCAGTCTTGCGGAAATCCAGGTCACGGCTGATCAGCCGCTCGATCCCCGCCGATGCATCTGACAGCAACTGGCGATAGCCGGTAACCGAGCGGGCAAAGACGTTGTAGATGATGACCGCCGGAATGGCGGCAACCAGCCCGACAGCGGTCGCAAGCAGGGCTTCCGCGATACCGGGCGCAACGACCGCCAGATTGGTCGTCTGGGTTTCGGCAATGCCGATAAACGAATTCATGATGCCCCAGACCGTACCGAACAGGCCGACAAACGGCGCAGTCGAGCCGATGCTGGCCAGCACGCCGGTACCTTTGGCCATCTGCCGCCCGGCGCGAGCTTCGATCCGGCCCAGCGCCGACGACACGCGCTCCTTCACGCCGGCACCGCCGGCATGATCGATCGCCGCATCCGAAAGTGACATTTCATGCTTGGCCGCGCGAACCATGGTGGCAACAACGCCGCCACGGCGCTCGAGCGCGATCAGGGCATCCTGCAGCGACCGAGCCTTGACCACGGCCTTCAGTCCCCGATTGGCACGCTGCCTTGCGCCAAACAGCTGCAGGGTTTTGGCAACCCAGACGGTCCAGGTGACGAGCGAAGCGAAAGCCAGCGACAGCATGACCGCCTTGACCACCCAGTCCGCCGCCATGAACATGCCATAGGGCGATAGGTCGTGCGGCAGGATCGCCTCGGCCGCTGCATCCGAGGGAGCGACGGCGTCGACGGGCGCCGGCTGAGCCGGAGCAGGCTCCGCATCGCTGTTCACCGGTTGGCCGAGAACCGGCGCTTGCGTGGGTGTATTGGCGCTAGGCCCTGTCGCTGGTGAAGTGGCCACGGGCGCTGCCGTTTGCGGCGTGACCGGCACTGTGGTTGGCGTATCCGCAGCGGGGACGCCAGACGGTGACAGTGCGTCGGGCGACGAGCCAGCTGTGTCGGGTGCGGTATTCTGTGCGGCAGAAGGAACGGCGGGGGCCGACGGCGAACCTTGGTCAGATGCGACAGGTGGCGTTACCACTGGCGCGCCGTTTTCCTGCGACAGAGCGGCCGTGTTCGCCGCAAGGCCGACCATCATCGCCAGACCAATAATTTTGATCGAGGGTCCCGAATGAGTGAGAGGCATTGGGAGCTCCCTATAAGTGAATCGGTGCTAAAAAGGACAGCATGGCTAGAGCCGTGCCGCATGCGCAGCCTCTCCTTAATAAACATGACAAGTTGTGACAAGTAATAATGACGGAGGCCGCCCAAAAAAGCGGACAATTGCGCACAGGTTACAAATCGGCTTCATTCTTGCTGGCGCGAGAAGAGTTCCATGACATCCTCTCGCCGGCACAGCGCCGTGCCAGCAGTCATCACTGCGGCGGCACCTGCTGCCTGTCCGAAGCGGAACGCCTCGTCGATGCCGTGGCCCTCAGCCAAAGCCCAGATCATGCCTGCGACGAAACTGTCGCCCGCGCCGACCGCGGATTGCACAGGAACGGAAATAGCGGGCACCCTGACAATCTTGTCGGCGGAAGCCAGTACCGCGCCATCGGCGCCGAGCGTTACGGCGATATGCTGCGCGCATCCCTCGCGCACATAATTTTGCGCGGCCGGTCCAACGCTATCGTGATCGAGCTTTCGTCCCAGAAAGGTTTCAAATTCCCCAAGGCTTGGCTTAACCAGGAACATGTTCGCCCGCGCAAGCGCCGACGCCAAGGCAGGGCCGGACGTATCCAGAATGAAATGTGCGCCACTTGTCGCGGCAAGTTCTGCCATTCGCAGATAGGTTTCATCCGGAACCCCACGGGGCAGACTACCACTGGCAACGATATAGTCGGCATCAGACTTCGCCACAGCCTCGAAAACAGGCTCAAGTTCCTCAGCGGTAACCAACGGCCCCTCTGGCACAAAACGATATTCCGTATTGGTCGATTGCTCGTGTACAGCATAGGCTACACGCACCGGATCATGGATGGGAAAGGGCCGCTCGACGATGGAAAGCGGTCGCAGCATCGCCTCCAGCAACTGGCCGGTCGCTCCCCCGGACAGGAACATCAGTTCGCACTGCCCGCCAAGTTCGCAGATGACCCGTGCGACGTTCACACCGCCTCCACCGGGAAACTGCTGCTGATTGAACGTCCGTGTCTTGTGGGTGTGACGGACCACATCGGCATCGCTGGAAATGTCGATTGCCGGATTGAGGGCAATACAGAGGATTTTCTTCATGGCTCAATCGATCGCCTTTGCGAGAGAAAAATTGTGCTCGTGATCTATATCGCCGGACAACTGATCGCGGCAATCAAGCCGAAAGGCGGGTATCTGCATTGGTTGGATCCACCCAATCCGCCGTGCCGCTCAATGCTATGCGATCATTGAACGCTCCGATCAGAAAACGGGGATTGTCTTTGCAAAAAGAGACATTACGTTTCGCACAATCGCGGAAGGAAAGTCGCCCATGTATACCGGTATCGTTCAAACTGTGGCTCCGGTCACCAACATCGTTCGCTATGACGGCTACACGCAATTCCACGTCGAATTGCCTGAGCGCCTGCTCGTCGACCTCCAGATCGGCGCCAGTGTTTCGATTGAAGGCGTCTGCCTTTCGGTGACCACCATTACCGGCAACCGTGTTACCTTTGATGCGATGGACGCAACGCTCGATCGGACCAATCTCCGTATCTTGACTATTGGCGACGGCGTCAATGTTGAACGATCGGCAAAACCGACCGACGAGAATGGCGGACATAACATTGCCGGCCACATTGCATCGACGGCAGAACTCGTGGCCGCCAAGATGACGATGCCTGGTGCCTTCATCCGCTTCCGCATACCGGAAGAATGGGCGAAATACGTCTTCAAGCGCGGCTACCTCGCAGTCAATGGAGCAAGCTTGACGGTCGCCGAGGCAGACGATGACACATTTACCATCAACCTCATTCCTGAGACACTGCGCCAGACGACGTTTCCCCGCTATAAGCCGGGCGACCCTCTGAACATCGAAATCGACCATCAGACGATGGTCATGGTCGATGTCGTTGAGCGCACCCTGGAAAGGCTGATGGCAAGGGCATAAGTTGACTGCCTCAGTGGCGCCCTTGGCTTGGCACTGACAGACGATCGCCCATCACCGCTGTAAGAACCTTGCGATAATCCGCGGGCTTTGGAGCGCAGAGCGATCTGGCAATGCCATTTTGCTCAATTTCAGAGATCGCAGACCCCGAAACGACACGGAACGGGATTCCCAGACGGCGGAGGCGCTGCACCAGCGGCGTTACCGTGCCGTCACGGACTTGAAAATCGAGGATTGCCCCCGAAATATGTTCATGGTCAAGAATGTCCAGCGCATCGCTGACACTTTCTGTCGTGATCACGTTGACGCCGGCGCGTGCAACGGCATCGGCGGCATCCATCGAAATGAACACATCATCCTCGACAATGAGAATGGTATCGATTGCTAAGGCATGTCCTGATCGCATCGTTGATCTCCTTCGACAGTACAACGTAGCGCGAAAGCCTTTGTTCAGATTTTCTTAAAATGCCAAATGACATGGTAAACAACACCTTAAGGTCTATCTGAGCGATATCGCCCTCAAATGGTAGCCATTGCGATCAATTTGACCGATGGAACAACCAATCACGGACCGCGTTTTTCCTGCACATTATTGTCAAAGGAGAGCCAGCCATGCAGATCATCGAAACTCAAGTTCGCGAAGGAAATGGTGTGAAGCCGGGCTTTACCGTCGATTTCATCGGCGATGGCGACGAACGCATTTCCGTCGAGATGGCACAAACTGCTAGCAATCAACTGACGCGCGAAAACGCCGTGCAAAAGGCGCAGGTCATCTTGCTGCAGGCCGGTACTTTCGGCGCAACCGGAAAGGCCTCGCAACCGACGCAGGAGCATGACGGCTCCGCTGAATCCAGCGATGCGGTAAAAAGCCTCAACCAGGAAAAAAAGGACGGCAATCGCAGTGGCACTGCATTGCAGGAAGGCCTTGAAGACAGTTTTCCGGCCAGTGACCCCGTCTCGGCAACCTACACGTCAACAGCAGCTACCGAACAGAAGCACTAACTAGAACGGCAGCGATCGCTGAGATCGCTGCCGTTTTCGGATTTAGCACCATGCCAAGCGACTTTATAACTTTCGGTACCGAAACCAGCCTTCCATTGTCATCGATCATTATGCGCCTACTGATCGCTTTGGTCTGTGGCGGCGCCATTGGTTTCGAACGGGAATGGCGCAGCCGTGCGGCAGGTTTGCGGACCCATATTCTCGTGTGCCTTTCAGCGGCAATCGTTGCAATTCTTACCATCGAAATCGTGCACTACGACACCTTTCAGGGCGACGGCGTCACCATGGATCCGCTCCGTCTGATTGAAGCGGTAACCGCCGGCGTTGCATTTCTTGCCGCCGGCATGATCGTCTATTCCAAAGGGGAGGTTCAGGGATTGACGACAGGAGCCGGTCTCTGGTTTGCCGGGTCAATCGGCTTGTCCTGCGGCCTTGGCTTTTGGCAGGTCGGGCTCATCGCCACCGTCTTTGCACTGTCCGTTCTCTGGCTGTTGCACCTGCTGGGAGACAAATTACCCCGTGGTGACGAGTAGACGGCATCAACGTCACCGCAACAGGCTCTGTCCTCCATCGATCCAGATTGGCGTACCGGTGACATGACGCGCGCGATCCGAAGCCAGGAAAACGATCGTTTCAGCCACATCATCAACCGTTCCAGCCTCCCCTCCCGTCAGCGGTATATCGCCAAGGGGGAAATCCACGGGCACTTCAGTCTGCGCGCGCTTTCGCATATGCGTATTGTCGTCGATCTCGGTGTCGATGGCGCCGGGACAAACAGCATTGATCCTGATCCGGTATCGCCCAAGCTCCAGAGCGAGTTGCTGGACCATCGCAAGCTGGGCGGCCTTGGTCGCGGAATATGCCGTCGCACCAGGTGTCGTGAAGGTGCGCGTCCCATTGATCGATGAGACGACAACAATCGACCCGCCAGTCTTCTTCATGCAAGCCACGCCATAATGCAGGGTGAGATAGGTCCCACGCAGATTGATCGCTATTGTTTGATCAAACTCTGCGGGCTTCATATCGTCGATCGGAGCCCAGATCCCGTTGATGCCCGCATTGGCGACAATAATATCCAGCCTGCCGGTGGTCTCAAACAAAATGCTCACCGCCTTGGACATGTCCTCGTCGACACTGACATCGGCAACAAGCACCATGCCCTGGCCACCTTCCGCCTCTATGTCGCGCATCACCGACTGCAATTCGTCTTCGGTACGTCCAAGCAATCCGACGAAAGCGCCCTCACGCGCGAGCTTAAGGGCAGCCCCCATGCCAATGCCTGATCCGGCCCCCGTGACAAGAGCAGTCCGTTGGGCGAATTCCTTTTTCTCCCGCCCCATCAACGATCGCCAGCGCGCTCGGGTTTACCCTTGCGCTTGGTGGAGGCGAGTTCCTTGAGCTCCCTCTCCGTCATGCTCTGCGCCATGTCGCGGGAGGCACCCTTGAGTTCTGATTTTTCAATATCTCCCCGTTTGGCTGCCAGTGCAGCCCCCGCCGCCTTCTGCTGCGCTTTCGATTTTGCTGGCATGATGTCACTCCGAAAAATGAGGGCATAGACGATGCTCGAGTTGCATCAGCACAAAACCGGCAAGCGCATGGAAATGTTCCTCCCTCGCCAGAGCTTCAGCGGAACAAAACCGCGCTTGGCGATTTAACCGGCGCAAACTCCAGCCATTCGAGGAACTTTGATGGACGCCAGCAGCAAGAATTTCACCGTCGAAGCCGGCGATTGGCAGCAACTTGGTGCGCGCTATGACGGCGCAGGCACCAATTTTGCTCTCTTCTCCGCCCATGCCGAGCGCGTCGAACTCTGCCTGTTCAACGAAAGCGGCGACGTCGAGATCGCCAGAATTGAGCTTCCCGAATACACCAACGAAATCTGGCACGGCTATCTACCCGGCGTCGGTCCGGGAATGCTCTACGGCTTCCGGGTGCATGGGCCGCACGATCCTGCCAACGGCCATCGCTTCAACGCCAACAAGTTGCTGCTTGATCCATACGCGCGTGAACTCGTCGGCGACTTTGCCTGGTCGGAGGCGCATTTCGGCTACGACATGAACAGCGATGACAAGGACCTGTCTTTCAACACCCTCGATAGCGCTTCCGTCACACCGAAATGCCGGGTGATCGACCCGAGCGCCAGCCGTATCAGCAACGAGTTCAGCAGGATCCCCTGGGCCGACACGATTGTCTATGAGACGCATGTCAAGGGTTTCACCCAGCTGCACCAGGCCATTCCCGAACATCTGCGCGGCACGTTCGAAGGATTGGGACACAAGGCAGCGGTCGACTATGTCAAGAGCCTTGGCATCACCTCGATCGAACTCTTGCCCATCCATGCCTTCCCGGATGACAGCCATCTTCTCGATCGGGGTCTTCGCAATTATTGGGGCTACAACACAATCGGCTTCTTCTCTCCGGCAAGCCGCTACTATGGCCCGAACGGCCTGGCCGGCTTTCGCGACATGGTGCGTGCCTTCCATGACGGTGGCATCGAGGTCATCCTCGACGTGGTGTACAACCACACCGCCGAGGGCAACGAAATGGGGCCAACCCTGTCCTTCAAGGGTATCGACAATTTCTCGTATTATCGCACCCTGCCCGACAATCATCGCTATTACATCAACGATACCGGCACCGGAAACACGGTCAACACATCCCATCCGCGCGTGCTGCAAATGGTGATGGACAGCCTGCGCTACTGGTCGGAAGAGATGCATGTCGATGGGTTTCGCTTCGATCTCGGCACCATTCTGGGACGCGAGCCGGAAGGCTTCGACCAGCGCGGCGGTTACTTTGACGCGGTCTGCCAGGATCCTGTCCTGTCGAAGGTCAAGCTGATTGGCGAGCCCTGGGATATTGGCCCGGGTGGTTATCAGGTCGGTGGCTTTCCACCGGGATGGGCGGAGTGGAACGACAAGTATCGCGACTCGACCCGCGAATATTGGCTCAACGGTGACAATTGCGCACCCGACTTTGCCGCACGCCTGCTCGGCTCCGGCGACATCTACGACCTGCGCGGTCGTCGTCCCTGGGCCAGTGTCAATTTCATCACCGCGCATGATGGCTTCACGCTGAATGACCTCGTGTCTTATGACGGCAAGCACAACGAGGCGAATGGCGAGGACAATAACGACGGCCACAATGACAATCGCAGCCACAACTATGGCACCGAAGGGCCGACCGACGACGAAGGCATCATCGCCCTGCGCGAACGGCAGAAGCGCAATTTCCTGGCGACGCTGTTCTTCTCCCACGGCACGCCGATGCTGCTGGCCGGCGACGAGTTCGGCCGTTCGCAAATGGGCAACAACAACGGCTATTGTCAGGACAGCGAGATCAGCTGGCTGCATTGGGACAACCTGCCGCCCACCTGCGACGAGTTGCGCGAATTCACCCGTCGTCTCATCGAGCTTCGTAAGGCACAACCACTGCTGCGCCGCTCCAATTGGCGCGATGGCACCGTGATTGACTGGTACAATGTGACCGGTGGCACACAAAAGCCGGAACACTGGCTGGATGGAAACCCCTTGGCCTTGAGGTTGATGCGTGCCGATCTGGATGACCAGGAAGGCGTCTGGTCGGAGATCTTGCTGATGTTCAACCCCGTCGACCAGGATATCGACTTCACCATTCCGAAGACGGATGGCGGCGACTGGACCCTGGAAATGACAACCTTTGATCCAAGCCGTGCGGGCGATCACGCCCAGGCCGGCACGCCCTTCCTGCTTCAGGCGCGATCCCTGGCGGTGTTTCGACGAGCTTGAAACTGTACCGAGTAGCGGTGGTTTCAGGCCTCCGCTACTCGGGTCAAAACCTCAAAATCATAAAACTGGCCGGCAACGAACAAGCGCCGCGCCGAAATTGACACCGAAACGCTCTCGCCGGCCGCATTGCGAATGTCCGCAAGCTGGCCGGTATAGCCGCCATCCCGATCGAGCAGCATCAGCCGATAGGCCCGGGCTTCACTGCATGACACGATGCCGGAAGCCACCATTTCATGTCCCCGGATCTGGTCCCAGTTACTGCCTACAAGATCAAGATAAGCCTGGTTCACCCGGATATAGCGTGAGGTATTCTGCCCAATGGTGGAAATCGAAAATGCCACCGGCGACAGGTCGAACAGCGCCTGGATGACCGGATCGGACATCGCAGCGTTCTCTGCCTGCGCCAAGTCTGCCGCCGTATAACCGTCCGTTTCATCGCGAGGCGCGAGATCAAAGTCAGCAGGCAGCGAGAGCTCGTCTCGCAGAACCGCAACAAGCCGCCAAAGGTCCACCTCGAGAAAAAGCGGTTTATGGCTTTCCTCTACCAAATGCAGGCTTTCCGGCACTTGCGAAATCAACGTCTGCAGACGCGATGCGTTGTGCCTGACGGAATCGGCGTGCATAAGGACGTGGAACTGCTCAATCGTTATCTGGCGTGTTTGCCGATATGCCTCTTCCAGCCGCAGCCTGCGCTGTACCTCGACATCTTCGATCGGAGTGACGCCATCTGCAATCGGAAGGCCTTCGAGCAAGGACCAGACCCGCGCTTCGTCGGGCGATGTTTCAAGCTTTGATCCCATCTGTGGAGCGAATCGAACCAATGCCAGGATCGTCTCGACGTCGAATTCGTCGACATTGACAGCGTGCCTTTCGCCGAGTGCGTCCTGCGTAAGGGCAGTCAGACGGCTTGGCGCGCGATTGTCGTCGAGATACAGGCTGACTTCGCAGATATCCTCCGGAAAACTGAGCCAGGGATACTCGCCGCGAAAAACCGCCAGCGTGTCAGTGTTCAAAACCGCAACAGCGTACATACCATCTCCTATCCAGTCGTCTGGCGATAAGCTGAGATGGCTTCAGTAGAAGAATTTCAGGTTGCCTCAACATACCCAAACCCCTCCATGCCGAACCACGGACGAACCCGCCTCGCCGGACGTTATGCCCAAGATATGTCCGGGAATCCTAGAGTCTGATTGGGTAAAAGGCGGAGAATTATATATGTTTTTATTATCATAGACGCAAGAATGTTACACATCGGCACCAGAACCCCCAAAAAGAAACTGGTGCCGATTTGGCAACAAATTCAACCGGGCCCTAGAAGAATGCCTGGATGCCAGTCTGGGCACGACCGAGAATCAGAGCATGCACATCATGCGTTCCTTCGTAGGTGTTGACCGTCTCGAGATTCTGCGCATGGCGCATGACGTGATATTCGATCTGGATGCCGTTGCCGCCATGCATATCGCGCGACATGCGGGCGATATCGAGCGCCTTGCCGCAATTGTTGCGCTTGACGATCGAGATCATTTCCGGGGCGAACTTGTGTTCGTCGATCAGCCGCCCGACACGCAGGGACGCGAGCAGGCCGAGCGAGATTTCCGTCTGCATGTCGGCGAGCTTCTTCTGGAAGAGCTGCGTACCGGCGAGCGGCTTGCCGAATTGCTTGCGGTCGAGGCCGTATTGGAGCGAACGGTGCCAGCAATCTTCGGCAGCCCCCAGCACACCCCAGGAAATACCGTAACGGGCGCGGTTGAGGCAGCCGAACGGACCCTTCAGGCCGGACACATTCGGCAGCAGCGCATCTTCGCCGACTTCAACACTGTCCATGACGATTTCACCGGTCACCGAAGCGCGCAGCGACAGCTTGCCGCCGATCTTCGGTGCCGACAGTCCCTTCATACCCTTTTCCAGCACGAATCCACGAATTTCTCCGCCATGCGATTCCGATTTCGCCCAGATAACAAAGACATCGGCGATCGGTGCGTTCGAGATCCACATCTTCGAACCCTTGAGGCGATAGCCCCCTTCGATCTTCTCCGCACGTGTCTTCATGCCACCCGGGTCGGACCCGGCATCCGGTTCGGTCAGACCGAAGCAGCCGATCAACTCGCCTGAGACGAGACCCGGCAGATACTTGTCCTTCTGCTCTTCCGAGCCATAGGCATAGATCGGATAGATCACCAGCGATGACTGCACGCTCATCATCGAGCGGTAGCCGGAATCCACCCGCTCGATCTCGCGCGCCACCAGGCCGTAGGACACGTAATTGGCATCCGCCGCGCCATATTTTTCAGGCAGCGTTACGCCGAGCAGACCCGCCTGCCCCATCAGCTTGAACAGCTCCGGCTCGACGGTTTCACCAAGATAGGCTTCGTTGATGCGCGGCGCGAGTTCCGCCTTGGCGAAGGCGGCAGCGGCATCCTGGATCATCCGCTCGTCTTCGTTGAGCAGATCGGACATCAGGAAGGGATCGCTCCAGGAAAAGGGCTGCATCTCGCTCATGGCTTGGTATCCTCATTCGGTTTTGCAGCATTTTGCTCATGGCTGGCACAAAAACAAGCCATGTTTACTCATGCAGCTATTAGGTCTAATCATGACGAATGCTCACACATCAACGCCGTTTCCTGCCATCGACCAGCGCGCTCGCCGCCTTCGATTCCGTTGCAAAGCTCGGCAGCTTCTCCGCCGCTGCCAGCGAACTCGCCCTGACGCAAGGAGCGATCAGCCGCCAGATCGGCTTGCTGGAGGACCAGCTCGGCGTCAAATTGTTCGAGCGCACCAATCGCGGCGTTGAGTTGACCGCCATTGGTCGCAACTATGCCAAGGGCATTGGCGACGCGCTGGCGACCATCCGCACCCTCTCGCTGGAAGCCATGGCCACCCGCGACGATACCCATCTCAGGCTCGCCATCCTGCCGACGTTTGGCACTCGTTGGCTGATGCCGCGCATTCCCGACTTCCTGCAGCGCAACCCCGCCGTCATTATCGACTTCGCCACCCGCATCGGCCAGTTCGAATTCGAGGGTTCCGGCCTCGACGCCGCCATCCATATCGGCGAGCCGAACTGGCCTGGTACCGATTGCCAATTCCTGATGCAGGAAATGGTCGCGCCTGTCTGCAGTCCCGCCTTCCTGGAGCAGAGCCCGGTAAAGCGCCCGGAAGACCTGCTGGGCAAGCCTTTGTTTGATATGGCCTCGCGCCCGCGCGCTTGGCAACAGTGGTTCGCAAGTCTCGACATCGCTGACGGACGGGGCGGCGGCATGCGTTTCGAGCAGTTTTCCAATGTGGTTCAGGCCTGCCTGGCCGGCCTTGGCATCGCCCTTGTCCCAACCTTCCTGATCGAGCCCGAACTGGCCAGCGGCCAGTTGGTGCGCGCCTGGAAACACGAAGTCAAAAGCGCCAGCGCCTACTATCTCGTCCGACCATTGTCGAAGATGGCCTACGCACCGGCAAGTGCCTTTTCCGCCTGGATTCTTGAGCAAGCAAGGGAGTTTAGCGCCACGCGCAACGGGGCGCAGAAGATCTAGGAACCTTTACAGGTCACATCGACCGGCTGTAGCCGGTGCCGATTGACAAGCCACTGACATGGACCAAGAGTACTTTCGAATAGGCTCGCATAAGCCTTCGGGAGAGAACCATGTTAAAGCACCTTGCACAGGCCACCCTCGCGCTCGCATTGGGAATGACGATCCTTGCACCGATCGCGGTTGCGCAGGACAGCCGCAGCATCGAAACCGTTCAGGACGGCGATTATTTCGGCTTCGATCTTCGCACGGAAAAGAACGTTTCCCTGGACGAGTGCGAAGCAAGCTGCATTGCCGATGGCTCCTGCCGCGCCTTTACCTACAATCCTAAGGTCCAGTGGTGCTTTCTCAAGTCCGACTATGACCAGTTGAACACATTCGTCGGTGCCGTCGCTGGCCGTATCGTTGAAAACGTGGCTGAAGCTGACATCGGCGCGCCGCCGCGCCTGCCGTTCCTCTCGGAACAGCTTTTGACCGATGCACGCGATCAGCGCGCCAACCTGACCCTGCCCGAGGAACAGAGCGGCCTCGGCCGTGAAAACCTGATCGACACGGCGCGTGTGGCCTTCACCAGCGGCAACCTCGACGCGGCCTTAGTCGCCCTGAAAGGCGCGCTGTCGATCGATCCGGATGATGCAGCGACTTGGCTTGAAATGGCCCGCTTCGCCAATTCCGTCACCGGCAATACCAGCTATGCCGGCGAAGCGGTGATGGCGTCGATCAACGGCTACCAGCTGACCCGTGGCGCTTCCACGCGCGCCGAAGCTTTGGCGTCGATGGCCAGGGGCCTCGACAACTCGGAAAATTACCGCGCCGCGATCAACGCCTACAAGGCCAGCCTCGAACTGGCGTCAAGCCCGGCAATCCAGGCAGAGCTCGGCGAGCTGCGCGCCCGCAAGGGCTTTCGTGTCGTTGGCAATACGGTCGATTCCGACAGCGCCAATCCGCGTGTCTGCGTCGAATTCTCGGAGCAACTGGTCAAGCGGGGCGTCGATTACACGCCGTTCGTGACGCTGGATGGCAAGGCACCGAAAGCCCTCGAAGCAAAGAACAGCCAGATCTGCGTCGAAGGTCTTGAACACGGCGGTCGCTACAAGCTCGCCATTCGTGCCGGCCTGCCTTCGTCCGTCGATGAAAGTCTGGACGCGCCGGTCGAGCTCGATCTCTATGTCCGCGACCGCACCTCCACCGTGCGCTTCACCGGCGACAGCTTCGTCCTGCCATCGACCGCCCGTCGCGGCATTCCGCTGGTGTCTATCAACAGCGACAGCGCCAAGCTCGAACTCTACCGCATCGGCGACCGCAACATCGCCCCGCTTCTGGCCGCCTCTCAATTCCTCACCCAGCTCGATGGCTACGGCGCAAGCCGTGTACGCGACGAAACCGGGGAACTGGTCTGGCAGGGCACGGTCGACATCGCCAACGACATCAACAAGGAAGTCGTCACCAGCATTCCGGTTGACGAGGCACTGCCGACCCGCAAGCCCGGCATCTACGTGCTGACCGCCGTCTCCCCGACCTCGACGAGCGAGGACTGGGATAGCCGCGCCACCCAATGGTTCGTTATCTCGGACATCGGCCTCTCGACCTTTGCCGGCACCGACGCCCTGCATGTATTCGCCCGCTCGCTGGCAACCGCTGCACCACTGGAAGGCGTCGAACTGCAACTGATTGCCAAGAACAACGAAATTTTGGCAACGGCGACAACAGACTCGAACGGCAAAGCCCAGTTCGATGCCGGCCTGATGCGCTCAGGCGCCGCCCTCGCCCCGGCCGTGATTGCCGCCCGCAAGGGCGAAGACGACAACGTTTTCCTCGACATGACCCGCGCCGGCTTCGATCTGTCCGACCGCGGCGTTACCGGCCGCCCGGCACCGGGCCCGGTCGATATCCTGTCCTGGACCGAGCGCGGAATCTATCGCCCCGGCGAAACCGTGCACGCGGCAGCCCTTGCCCGCGATACTGAAGCCGATGCGATCGGTGGACTGCCGCTCACATTCATCTTCTCCCGCCCCGACGGCGTCGAATTCCGCCGCATGGCCGTGACCAGCGAGACGCTGGGTGGCTATGCCGTGGATCTCCCGCTGCTCGCCAATTCCATGCGCGGCACCTGGACGGTCGCAATCCACATAGATCCGAAGAAGGCTGCGATCGCCCAATCATCATTCCTGGTCGATGATTTCGTCCCGGATCGGCTCGATTTCGACATGACCAGCGAAGCAACAAGCGTCTCGCCGGATGAGACATTCACCGTTACCGTCGACGGCCGATATCTCTACGGCGCCCCGGCGGCCGGCCTGAGCCTGGAAGGCGAAGTCAACATCCGCCCGACCACAAGCAATCCCGCCTATGAGCGCTATGTATTCGGCCTATCCGACGAAGACGAGGTGGAAGACGTTCGCGTACCGCTCGAAGCGCTGGAACCCCTCGATGATGACGGCAAGGCCAACATCGACATTGCCCTGTCCGACCTGCCGTCGACCACCAGGATGCTCAACGCCGAAGTGGTTCTGCGCATGCGTGAAGGCGGCGGCCGGGCCGTCGAACGCAAACTGACCGTGCCGGTTCAGTCGGAGACCGCCCTGATCGGCATCAAGCCGGAATTCACCGGCGAGCTTGCCGAAAACTCCAACGCCGCGTTCAATCTGATTGCCGTTGGTCCCGACGGCCAGAAAGAGGCGATGCCCGGTGCGCGCTGGAAGCTGGTCAAGCTCGAACAGAATTACCAATGGTATCGCGAGGGGTCATCCTGGCGCTACGAGCCGATCACCACGACCACGCAGGTCGCCGACGGCACGATCGACATCACCGCCGAGGGCACAGCCCTGACCGTTCCCGTTGCCTGGGGTCGCCATCGTCTCGAGATCGAGCAGGCGGGCGCCAATGGTGCCGCCTCCAGTACCGAGTTCGATGCTGGCTGGTTCGTCTCTGCAAGCTCGACAGAAACCCCGGACGCGCTGGAAATTGGCCTCGACAAGCCGGCCTACACGGTCGGTGACACCGCAAAACTCAAGATCTCGCCGCGCTTTGCCGGCCAGATTCTGGTGACCATCGGCACCGATAGTCTCGTCACGTCGCAGACGGCAGACGTTCCGGCTGGCGGCACGGAAATCGAGATCCCGGTCACTGCCGATTTTGGCGCCGGTTCCTATGTCACAGCCACGCTGTTCCGCCCCGGCGACGCCGAGGAAAGCCGCATGCCCGCCCGCGCCATCGGCATCACCTGGCTCAGCGTCGATCCCGGCGCCGACAAGCTGGCGGTCAAACTGACACCACCGGAACAGACCCTGCCCCGCCAGCCGCTGGACATCCCGATCGAGGTTGCAGGTGCCGGCATCGGCGAGGAAGCCTATGTCATGGTCGCCGCTGTCGATGTCGGCATCCTCAACCTGACCGGCTACAAGGCACCCGATCCGGAAACCTATTATTTCGGCCAGCGCCGCCTCGGCATCGAACTGCGCGACCTCTATGGTCGCCTGATTGACGGCTCGCTTGGCGCAACCGGTCGGCTGCGCACGGGCGGCGATGGCGGTCAGGTCGCGCTCTCCGGCAATCCGCCGAAGGAAAAGCTGGTTGCTTTCTTCTCCGGTCCCGTGAAGCTCGATGCCGATGGCAAGGCAATCGTCTCCTTCGACATCCCGCAGTTCAACGGCACGGCCCGTGTGATGGCAGTCGCCTGGTCGAAGAGCGGCGTCGGCCACGCAGAAACCGATGTCGTCATCCGCGATCCGGTCGTCGTCACCGCCAGCATGCCGAAATTCCTGGCACCGGGCGACAGCGCCAACTTGCGCCTCGACATCGCGGCAACCGATGCCCCGACCGGAAACTACGCACTGGCCGTCAGCAGCAACGAGCCTGTCGACGTTGATCCGTCGGGAGCGACGCAGCAGGTTGCGCTGACCGCCGGCAAGACCACCACCGTGACAATCCCGCTGACGGCGGCAACGCCGGGCCAGGGCGCGATTGATATCGCGCTGTCCGGTGCTGACGGTCTCGCCGTCAGCCAGTCGCTTGACCTGATTGTGCGCCCCTCGACCCTGCCGATCACCGAGCGTCAGGTCGTGGCACTTGCCCCCGGCCAGAGCCTGACGATCAGCGGCGACCTGCTCGCCGACAGCATCCTGCAGGATGCGTCCATCAGCCTCAATGTCTCGCGCGCCAGTTTCGACGTGCCGGCACTGCTGATGGCACTCGACCGCTATCCCTATGGCTGCGCCGAGCAGACGACAAGCCGCGCGCTGCCACTGCTTTATTTCGACGAACTCGCCAAGCTTTCCGGCCTGCCGGAAGACGAGGCGGTCAACAAGCGCGTGCAGGATGCCATCTACCGCGTGCTCGCCTACCAGTCCTCCAGCGGCTCCTTCGGCCTTTGGGCGCCGGGCTCGGAAAGCCTTTGGCTCGACGCCTATGTCTCCGACTTCCTCACCCGCGCTCGCGAAAAGAAATACGACGTGCCGGAAGAAGCCCTCGTCCAGGCGCTGCAGAATCTGCAGAACCGCATCGCCTATGACACAGACATCAAGAGCCGTGGCAACGAGATCGCCTATTCGCTCTATGTGCTGGCCCGCAACCGCAAGGCATCGCTGAGCGACCTGCGCTATTATGCAGACACGATGCTGCAGGACTTCCCGACCCCTCTGTCCAAGGCGCATCTGGCCGCGGCACTTTCACTCTATGGCGACGCGGAGCGCTCCAGCAGCACCTTCCTCGACGCAGCCGGCATGTCGGAACAGGCGAGGATTTCGAAGGTTAGCTTCGTCCGCTCGGACTACGGCTCGCAACTGCGCGACAGCGCCGGTGTTTTGGCTCTTGCCGCCGAAAGCCGTCCCGTTCCGCCGGTTGTGCCGATCCTCGCCAAGCTCGTGGCGGATGAATGGAACGAAAAGCAGGTGCTCAGCACACAGGAGCAAACCTGGATGTTGCTCGCCGCCCGTGCCCTGCAACAGGATGACGACGGTCTGAAACTGGAGGTCAACGGCGGTGTCCGCGATGGTGCCTATGCAGCGACAATGCCGGGCGACGCGCTTCTGCAATCGCCGGTGACACTGACCAACCGCAGCAATGATCCGGTCAGCGCCGCAATTACCACGGTGGCGGCTCCCGTCGAGGCGCCTGCCGCCGGCGGCAGCGGCTTCGACATCACGCGCACCTATTACACGCTGGATGGCGAGGAAGCCAACATCACGGAGGCACAACAGAACACGCGTTATGTCGTTGTCCTGACGGTCACGGAATCGGATGACTGGCCAGCCCAGCTGATGGTCACAGACCTCTTGCCGGCAGGTTTCGAAATCGACAATCCGAGCCTCGTCGACAGTGCGACACTCAGCAATTTCGAGTGGATCGGACAAACCCAGGCAGCCCATCTCGAATTCCGCAGCGATCGCTTCGTCGCAGCACTCGACCGCCAGGCCGACGACAACAGCGAGATTACGCTGGCTTATGTCGTGCGCGCCGTGTCGCCCGGCACATTCGCCCTGCCGGCGGCATCGGTCGAGGATATGTATCGTCCCCAGTTGTCGGCGCGCACGGCGGCCGGCAATATGAGCGTATCTGTGGCCGAGTGATGCCGAACTGGCGCGCCTTGACTGTAGGATCGGCCATGACCGTCAGCGTGACGGTCATGGCACTCTTTGCGCTCGACACCGCCGACCGTCTTTATCCGCCACCGATCGGCCCGGCACATCTGGTGTCCACTGAAATCCTCGATCGCAACGGCGAATTGCTGCGTGCCTTCGCCACCAGGGATGGCCTTTGGCGCCTGAAGACCACAACCGAAGACGTCGATCCGGCTCTGATCCGCATGCTCCTCGCCTACGAGGATCGCCGCTTCGAAAGCCACGCCGGCGTCGACCCGCTGGCGCTCGGCCGCGCCGCCTGGCAACTGGTGACGAACGGCCGCATCGTTTCCGGTGCCTCGACGCTGTCCATGCAGGTCGCCCGCCTGATCGAGCCGCGCCGCGAGCGCTCGGTGACGGCAAAACTCATCCAGGTTGCCCGTGCCCTGCAACTCGAACGCCGTCTGTCGAAACAGCAGATCCTCGATCTCTACCTGACCCACGCGCCCTATGGCGGCAATCTCGAGGGTGTGCGTGCCGCAAGCCTCGCCTGGTTCGGCAAGGAGCCGAAACGGCTGACGACGGCGGAAGCGGCTCTTCTCGTCGCCCTGCCCCAGCTTCCCGAACGGCGACGGCCGGATCGTTTCCCGGATCAGGCCTTGCAGGCCCGCGCACGCGTCCTCGATCGCGCCGCCGAGGCGAAGGTGCTCGAGCAGAGCGAAGTCACCCTTGCCGCCGGTGCCGAACTGCCGCGGCAGCGCCGGCAATTGCCAGCCTTGGCCGCTCACCTTGCCGAAGCCGCGCGCCGCAAAGCCCCGCACGCCGAAACGCACCAGACGACGATCCTGCGTCCGGTCCAGGCCAAGCTTGAGCAGGTTGCGGTCGAGGCAGTCCGCGATCTCGACCCGAAGGTCTCGCTCGCCTTGCTGATGGCAGATGCCACAACCGGCGAGATCGTCGCCGAAGTCGGCGCCGCCAACTATTTCGACGCCAGCCGCTCCGGCTGGATCGACATGACTCGGGCGCAACGCTCCCCCGGCTCAACGCTCAAACCCTTCATCTACGGTCTCGCCTTCGAACAGGGACTGGTGGCGCAGGAAACCATCGTCGAGGATCGCCCGGCCGACTTCTTCGGCTATCGCCCAAAGAATTTCGATATGCACTACCAGGGCGATGTCAGCATTCGTCAGGCCCTGCAACTGTCGCTGAATGTCCCGGCCGTGCGCCTGCTCGACGGCATCGGCCCATCGCGACTGATGGTTCGCATGCGCCGCGCGGAGGTCAGGCCGGTACTGCCGCCAAATGAGGCGCCGGGGCTGGCGATCGCGCTTGGCGGCGTCGGCATCACGTTGAAGGACATCGTCCAGCTTTATGCAGGCCTCGCCAATCGCGACCAGCCGGTGCAACTGGGTGACGGGATCCGTGAGCAACCCGCTTTGCTGGAAAACCAGCCGCTGTTCGAACCCATGGCTGCGTGGAATATCGCCGACATCCTCGCTGCCGTCTTGCCACCGGCCGGAAGTCCACCGGCCGGCATCGCCTACAAGACCGGCACGAGCTACGGTTACCGTGACGCCTGGTCGGCCGGCTATGACGGAAAATACGTCCTGGGCGTCTGGATCGGCCGGCCCGACAACGCCGCCGTCCCCGGGATCTCCGGCTATGCCACAGCCGCACCGGTTCTCTTTGAAGCCTTCGCCAAATCCGGTCTCGCCGGCACCCCCCTGCCCCGCGCACCCGGCGGCGCAGCCCGCCTTGCCCAATCCGACTTGCCGGTCAGCCTTCGCCGCTTCTCGACGGGGACGAACGGGCTGGTTGCCACCTCAACCCGCGAGCGACCGCCACAGATCATCTATCCGCCGGAAGGCGCCCAGATCGAACTCGGCAAGGACGCGAGCGGAGCCTTCCGTCCGCTGATTGTCAAGATGCAGGCCGGGCGTGCGCCTTTTCGCTGGCTGGCCAATGGCAAGCCGATGGAAACATCGACGCGCCGTCGCACCGGGGAATGGCAACCGCAAGGAACAGGGCAATCCACCCTGACGGTCATCGACGCCGATGGCCGGGCTGCCAGCGTCAATATCTTCATTCGCTCATAGGCTGATGATCCAGTCCCCGGCTGCAAGCGTAACGCTTTCAGGCAGCCGGTTTGGACGGGAGATCATCAGATGCAAGGCACGATCCGCACAACCATCATGGCAATCGCAACGCTGGCGCTCGGCACAAGCAGCGCATTGGCCAACGAGCGCTTTACCGCAGCCGATATCCGCGACGATATCATCGGCAAGCGCATCTATCTCGCCGTGCCGATGGGCGGCGAGTTTCCATTGAACTACCGTCCCAATGGACAGGTCGACGGAACGGGAGAAGCGCTCGGCCTTGGCCGTTTCGCCAAGCCGAAGGACACCGGGAAATGGTGGATCGATGGCGACCGCCTTTGTCAGCAGTTCACCAGCTGGTACAAGGGAGCTCCCATGTGTTTCGAACTGCAGCGGATCGACGACAAGCAGCTGAAGTGGACGAGAGACAATGGCGAGACCGGAACGGCCCGGATCGGAAGCAATATCTAATGCAACCCGACTAACGGCATCCGCGTTTTGACATGGGCTCCTGGCACTCTATCCTGCCATCACAACGAAACTCGGAGTGATCAGGTGTCGGGACTGAAGACGCGACTGGTCGGCGCAACCGCAACGCTTGGCAAAACCGGCTACCCGCATCTCGTATCCGAGACGGGCGGCACGCTCGACATAGCCACGGGACCATCCCAACCGGGTTTCAATCCGATTGACCTGCTTCACGCGGCCTTGGCCGCATGTCTGGCCATGAGCGCACGCATTGCGGTGCGGGAATTTGGTCTGGCGGATAGCCTGAGTGAAGTCGTGGCCAGGGTAACGGGGGATAAGGCAACCGATGGTCCGCCCCGTATTGCCAGCTTTCACGTCGTCATGTGTGTCAAAGGCAATCTCACGCCACAACAACAGTTACTTGTAATCCACCGGGCCGAAGAGATCTGTACCGTCAGCAACAGCCTTGCCTCTAAACCGGTCATCGAGATCGGCGAAATCTAAAGCGACAGGATTTCCAGCGTGCGGTGATCGAGCTTGCCACCGCAATACTGATCCAGAGCCTGGCGAAAAATCGCACCACGTTCGTCCGGAGCCGCGAGGGAGAACAAGGTCATGCAGGACTGGAACTTGCGGTCATCCGGGGAACCGAAAATCTGGCGCAACGAACGGCCCTCGATCGACAGCAGCAGGCCCGTGCAGTCGACAAGCCGCGGCCCAAGCTCGGCATGTCCGAGATACTGCTGTGCTTCCTCGACAGAGGCCAGACTGTAGTGCAGGGACGTTGGTGAGAGCCCAAGTCCCCGCAATTGCGGAAAGACGAACCACATCCAGTGACTTTGTTTTCGCCCGGCACTGAGCTCAGCCATGACGGTTTCCATGACCGGTGCCTGGGCGTCGAGGAAACGACTGCTGTCAAACGTCTTCGGATCGCCCACCTGAAGCCTCCAACCCCAGCGAGAAAAATACAGTCTACATGTACCAGATCGCGCGCGATATTGTTGATCGTTGGCGATCAGCGCCATTGCCTCACCAGACGCCAGATCGCCGCAGCACTTGACGTTTAGTATATATTCGCAGACAAGTGGCATTGCGCGACGAGGCCTAGTGCTCGTCGCCGTCGAACCTGGTGCCGGGCCCCTCTGGCGAGAGTTTACGGCGCTCTCGTGATGTCGGTACCGCCAGCAAGACAAGCCGGCGGATTCAAAACAAATGAACACTTGGATCATGCTATTTGCGTGTGCGCTTTCTGCGCTGCGCGACGCACATTCCCGCTCTTCCGACATGCCCCTTTCCCCCACTCAGGAGGTCTTGGCATGAACGCTCCCCTTTCCCTCAAAAGCGGCACCAGCACCCTTGGCTATTTTCGCTGGGCCTTCATCGTCACCGTTCTCGGACTTATCCTGGGCGGCGTGCTCGGCTGGCAGTCGACCGGCACGATCGGTGGCATGGCCACTGTCTTCTTCATCTGCGCGGTACTCGCCGTTCTGGAAATCTCGCTGTCCTTCGACAACGCGATCGTTAATGCCAACAAGCTGAAAGATATGACACCCGTCTGGCAGCATCGCTTCCTGACCTGGGGCATCATCATCGCCGTATTCGGCATGCGCATCGTGTTCCCGCTGCTCATCGTGGTCATCGCGGCAAAGATCGGTCCGATCGAGGCTGTGATCCTGGCGGCCCGCGAGCCGGCCGAATATGCCCGCATCATGAACGACGCCCATCTGCCGATTGCAGCCTTCGGCGGCACCTTCCTGATGATGGTCGGTCTGACCTACTTCTTTAATCATGAGAAGGACGTGCACTGGATCGAAGTCATCGAAAAGCACATGGCGCGCTCGGCCTCGATCAAGGGCATCGAGATCGCCTTTGTCCTGATCCTGATCCTTGTCTTCTCCAGCCTGCTGGAAGGTGAGGAAGCGACCACCTTTGTCTATTCGGCCATCTACGGCCTCGTGACATTTCTGGCGGTCGAAGTGCTGGGCGGACTGCTGGATGCGTCGCAAAAGGCCATGAGTGAAGCGGCCAAGGGCGGCCTCGGCGCATTCATCTATCTTGAAGTGCTTGACGCCAGCTTCTCCTTCGATGGCGTGATCGGCGCCTTCGCCCTGACGCAGAACCTGTTCATCATCGCGATCGGCCTTGGCATCGGCGCCATGTATGTGCGCTCGATGACCATCATGCTGGTCGAAAAGGGCACGCTGGCGGAATACCGCTATCTGGAGCATGGCGCATTCTACGCCATCCTGATCCTCTCGGTGATCATGTTCTTCCAGACCCTGGTGCATATCCCCGAAGTGATCACCGGCCTCGGCGGCGCAGCCTTGATCGGCGTCTCGCTCTGGTCCTCGATCCGCTACAACAGGCGGGAACGCGAGGAAGAGGCGCGGATGGCACAGGAAGCTGTCGCCGACAATATCTGATCTGCACGCCAAAGCTGACAGAACAAAATACCATCAGGCCGGCGGTCACCCGTCGGCCTGATGTTTGACGACTATCGGCAGATCAATCCGGTATAGGCAGATCAATCCGGCCCCACATCGACCTGGTTTTGGCCAGAGCCGGAATCCGGCAAAGCGCCTGTCCCCGGCGTCTTCATCTCATCTTGCAGATCCTTACGCGCATGGGGGCCCGCCACCGGAATGCTGCTCTTCGTTGTCTCGTCCTCATCCTTTGAAGTAGAGCGTTCGCCGGTGGGAGCTTGCTCATTCCGGTGAGCCTGCGGGCTGGCCACCGGTGGGCTCGTCGCTGGCGCCTTGTCGTCGTGATGTCTTGGTTCGTCGGCCATCTCAAAATCTCCTCTGTTGTCCCTGATGAACAACACGACGACCGCCAAAGAGTTCCTTGATGGTTTGATCCAGGCTGACGCCGCAACACCAATCATGAGGTTGCGCGACGCCAACGACACGGCCTCCTGCCGATCGCCCACGTCGCGGAATTGCGGATATCACCAGCCAGCAACGGAGGGTGAAACGCCGACAACCCAACCATCCCGCCTTGTCCTTGCGGTTGCCAATCTTACATGATCTGCCGCACGCAAAAGCAGGGAAAGACATGACCGATCCTGAAACCCAGACGAACGACCCGCGCAAACCCGGCATCGCCTCCTTGCGGCTAGCCTCCCTGGTGACCCATGCCGAGACCGCAGGATCGGTGAGCCTTGACGAATTGCTGGCGGCCATGGGCCGGACCAGCATCGCCTTCGCCATTCTTATTCTATCGCTGCCCGCTCTGACCCCGATACCCGGTCCGTTCGGTATGGTATTCGGCACCTGCCTCGCCATCATCGCCGTGCAGATCATGGCCGGCTATCAGCGCATATGGCTGCCGGCGTTTCTTGGCCGACGTCGCATCTCGGCAAACGTGATCGGCCTGATTGTCCGCTACACAAGTCCTCTGGTCTTGCGCGTGGAAACCGTCCTGCGCCGCAACCGCATGCGCCATCTTGCCGGTCGCACGGCGCAAGCGCTGCTGGGCATTCCCGTATTCCTGCTGGCAATCGCCGTGGCCCTGCCCATTCCTTTCGGCAATTTCCTGCCTGTGGCAGCGCTGGTCATGATTGCCCTCGGCCTGATGGAACGGGATGGCCTGATGGCCATGCTCGGTGTGGCGCTTGGCATCATTGCATTGGCCACGTCCGGCGGCCTGATCTACGGCGCCATTCGCAGCCTTGGCTGGGCAATCGGCTAGGAATCGAGCGATCGAAATATTTTCCAATCAGCAGGGAATAATCTCCTCCCGGGGTTCGTATACTGAGACATGAAACCCGGAACGCACCCTTTCAATGTGATTGGACAGCTCGCAGCCTTGCGCCGCTATGCACGGTCGCTGGCGCGTGATCCGGACGAGGCAGAAGATCTGGTGCACGACACGCTGGTGCGGGCGCTCGAAAAGCAATCGACCTTCCGCACCGGCGCCAACATCCGCAACTGGCTGCTCTCGGTCCTGCACAACACCCATATCGATCGCTTGCGCCACAAGCGCGCCGTTGCACGGCGCGATGCGGCAACGCTGGACCTGATACCGCAATCGGCACCGGCCGATCAGGAACATTCCGTTCGTCTGACCCAGGTGCGAAATGCGTTTCTGGCTCTGCCGGAAGATCAACGCGAGGCACTGCACCTCGTCGCCATCGAAGAGCTCTCGTACCAAGAAGCAGCAAACGTGCTCGGTATCCCGGTCGGAACGCTGATGTCGCGAATTTCCCGTGCGAGAGCCCGTCTACGCGCAATTGAAGACAAGGAAGGGACCGCTCAGGTGACCCACCTACGTATTGTTGGAGGCCCAGCCGATGACCAGTAGTGACCCCGTTATCGAAACTGACCTGCACGCCTATGTCGATGACCAACTGAACGTCGGACGCCGTATCGAGGTTGAAGCTTACCTGTCCGAGAGACCACAAGTCGCCGCGCAAGTGATGGCGGACTTGCGTGTGCGCGACGAGTTGCGGCTGTCACTTGCCGGCCTGCCGAGCGTCAGCAAGATCGAAACCCGCGACGCCGCCCGAATGCTTGAAAGAGCATTCAGCCGTCGCCGGACCTTCGACCTGTTTCGCCGTGCCGCGATGATAACCCTCTTCGTCGGTGCCGGCTGGGCCGCCCACGGCTGGATTGCACCGCTTGGCGTGGGCGAGGTCGTGGCATCCGTACCGCCGCCAGCATTTGTCGAGGAAGCCATTCGCGCCCACCAGACGGCGGAACTGCGTGAACAGATGCCGTCACAATCCGAGGCCAGCACCTACGACGCTGCCGACATTCGCTCCGCGACCGCGATCGTGTTGCCGGACATGCCGGCGCAATGGGTTGTGAACGACGCGCAGATCTTCCCTTCGGCTTTTGGCCCGAGCGTCGAACTCGCTGTCTCCCCCGGCAAGGGCAAACGTCTGTCGCTCTTCGCCGTCCGTCCGGGAACCTTCACCGTACAGCAAGTCCTCATCAAACAGGATGGCACAACGCAGGCTGCATACTGGCAGATCGGTGAAGTCGCCTATGCATTGATCTCCGAAACCGAAAATCCCGAAACGCTGGCTGAACAGGCCCGCAAACTTGCACGCACTCTTTATTGATCCCACCAAGGAGGAACTTGACTATGGATCCTATCCAGAACCGCTTCGGCTACGGTAGCCAGGCACAGTCCGCGGCCCTTTTCGACGAAGGCCTGCGCCAACACATGCTGCGCGTCTACAACTATATGGGCCTCGGCCTGGCCATCACCGGCCTGGTCGCCTACTTTGTCGGCTCGACGCCAGCCCTTTATGTGCCCATCTTCTCGTCCCCGTTGAAATGGGTCGTGATGCTGGCGCCGCTCGCCTTCGTCTTCTTCTTCTCGTTCCGCATCCAGACCATGTCGGCCTCGACCGCGCAGATGACCTTCTGGGCCTTCTGCGCCGTGATGGGTCTCTCGCTCGCATCCGTCTTCCTGGTTTTCACCGGGGCATCGATCGCCCGTACCTTCTTCATCACCGCCACCATGTTCGGCGCGACCAGCCTCTATGGCTACACCACCAAGCGTGACCTGGCGAAGATGGGCTCGTTCCTGATGATGGGCCTGATCGGCATCGTGATCGCCTCGGTCGTCAACATCTTCCTCGGCTCGAGCGCCCTGCAGTTCGCTGTCTCGGTCATCGGCGTCGTCGTCTTTGTCGGCCTGACCGCCTACGACACGCAGAACATCAAGGAACAGTATGCCGAGAACGTCGACCAGGAGAGCCGGCAGAAATTGGCCGTCTTCGGCGCGCTGTCGCTTTATCTGAACTTCGTCAACCTGTTCCAGATGCTGCTGAGCCTGACCGGCCAGCGCGAAGAATAACAGAACGCTAAAAATAGCGTCGGGAGAAACACCCAAAGAGAGACGCCCGGACCTTGCGGTCCGGGCGTTTTCATTGGCACGATCGAATGGGATCGCTCAGACGATGCCGCCCGAACCGCCCTTGACCGCCGGCCGCTCGGCCGCGACCTTGGCCCGGTATCCGCTGGCGCGGTAGGATGCGATCGGATCGATCGCCCCACCGGTACGACGACGAGCCTCGGCAAGGATCGCTTCGACATCGGTGCGGTAGGCACGCTTCAGCGTTTCGGTCGCCATCAACGCGTCATTGCCGTTCTGGTAACCTTCGAGCGCTGCACGATCGACCAGAAGCGCCTGCGCATAGGCGCGCCGGATTTCATTGGCACTCGAAATCAGGCTTTCGATCGGATCGGTCACATTGTGGCTCTGGTCGATCATATGGGCCGGGTGGAAACCCTTCACACCGCGATGTTCCGCATCGATCAGTTCGTTGAACACCAGGAACAGGCGGTAAGGTTCAACAGAACCGGCATCGAGATCGTCGTCGCCATACTTTGAATCGTTGAAGTGGAAACCACCGAGCTTGCCGAACTGGATAAGCCGGGCAACGATCATTTCGATATTGGTATTGGGCGCATGATGTCCAAGGTCGACCAGGCACTGTGCCTTCGGGCCAAGCGTCTGTGCGATCAGAAAGTTCGTGCCCCAGTCCTGTACCACCGTCGAATAAAAGGCCGGCTCGTACATCTTGTGTTCGGAAAACAGCCGCCAGTCATCCGGCAGCGCCTTGTAGATGTCCGCCATGGCCGCAAGATAGCGCTCGAAGCTCCGGGTGAAATTCGTCTGGCCCGGGAAGTTGGACCCGTCACCAACCCAGACCGTCAGCGCCTTTGACCCAAGCGCAGCACCGATCTCGATACATTCGATATTGTGCTCGACCGCCTGTGCACGAGTTGCCGCGTCAACATGGCTCAGGGAACCGTATTTATAGGAGTTCGCCTGATCCGGAGCGTCGGAGAAGGTATTGGAATTCATCGCATCGAAGCCGAGGCCGAGCGCATCGCCCTTCGCCTTGAGTTCCCTGGTGTCCGTCTTGTCCCACGGGATATGCAGCGACACGGTCGGCGTAGCGCGCGTCAGTTCGTTGATGACCGAGCAATCGTCGAGCTTGTCAAAGATGTGGCGCGGCTCACCAAGCCCGGGAAAGCGCGCAAAGCGAGTGCCGCCGGTACCCACGCCCCAGGACGGGACAGCGACGAAGAACGCGGCGACCTTGTCTGTGATCGCATCGATGTCGATATCGCTGCGGGCGAGCTTTTCGCCGAGCGCTGCGTAGTCTGATTTGAGCGCGGATGCGCGCTTGTCATTGTCTGCGGCGATAAAATCAGCCGAAATCTTGCTGTTCGTCATTATTTCCTCCTCCTCACGCGAACGATTTTGTTCCATCCGCGTTTAACTGAACCAATCCAGATAACGGAGTCATCATGGACGTTCTACGCATTCTGCTTGCCATTCTCCTGCCCCCAGTCGGCGTATTCCTCCAGGTCGGTATCGGCCTTCAATTCTGGCTGAATATCCTGCTGACACTCTGCGGCTATCTGCCGGGTATCATCCACGCAATCTGGGTTATTCTCAGAAAGTAAGGTCGGTCCCGCCGCGGCATTTGCGCCGCCGCGGGACCCGGGAGGATAGCTTATCGGGTAAAGCTCTGGGCGTTGCCGGCATCGACATTGATGATGTTGCCGGTCGATTTCGCTGAAAGGTCAGACGCCAGGAAGTAGATCGCCTCGGCGATATCTTCCGGGAACACGTTAAGCTTCAACATCGAACGCTTGCGGTAATGCTCCTCGAGATCGTCCACTTCGATCTTCGAGGAGGCCGCACGCTGCTCACGCCATTCGCCATTCCAGATCTTCGAGCCGCGCAGGACGGCATCCGGGTTGACGGTGTTGACGCGGATGCCGGCATCTGCGCCTTCCAGTGCCAGGCACCGGGCGAGATGGATTTCGGCAGCCTTGGCCGTGCAATAGGCCGAAGCATTGGGTGACGAGGCAAGGCCGTTCTTCGAAGCGACGAAGACGACATTGCCGCCCAGGCCCTGGCGTCGGAACAGGCGGAAGGCTTCGCGCGAAACCAGAAAATATCCGGTCGCGAGAATGTCGATATTCTTGTTCCACATCGCAAGCGTCGTCTCTTCGACCGGCGCAGACGAAGCGATACCGGCATTCGACACCAGAATATCCACACCGCCGAACTCGACCGAAGCTTCGACGAACGACTGCAGAACCGCATCTTCCTTGGTCACGTCGAGCTGGACCGAGCGTACAGCATCGCCGCCATGGCGCTTGTTGAAGTCTGCCGTCGTATCGGCAAGCGCCTTGGCATCAATATCCGCCAAGACCACGCAGGCTCCTTCCGAGACGAGGCGCTCGGCAGTGGCGCGGCCGATGCCGCCGGCGCCGCCGGTGACGAAGGCGACCTTGCCAGCCAGGCTCTTCGGCTTCGGCATGCGCTGGAGCTTCGCTTCTTCGAGCAGCCAGTATTCGATGTCGAAGGCTTCCTGCTCAGGCAGCCCCTGATACTCGGAAACCGTCGAGGCACCCTTCATCACATTGATCGCGTTGACGTAGAATTCGCCGGCGATACGGGCGGTCGCCTTGTCCTTGGCAAAGGACAGCATGCCGACGCCCGGCACCAGGAAGATCACCGGATTGGGATCGCGGATCTTCGGTGAATTGTCGTGCTTGCAGGTCTCGTAGTACCGAGTGTAATCGGCGCGGTAGTCTTCCAACGCCTTGTCGAGGCCGGCGAGAACCGCATCGACATCCGGCTTGGCCGGATCGAAATCGACGATCAGCGGACGGATCTTGGTGCGCAGAAAGTGGTCCGGGCACGACGTGCCGAGCGCGCCAAGCGGCTGGAGTTGCTTGGAGTTGACGAATTCCAGCACGGCATCCTGATCGTCGAAATGGCCGAGCTTGCGCTCCGCCTTGCCGATCCGGCCGCGGATTTCCGGCATCAGCCTGGCCGCAATGGCGCGACGCTCGGCAACCGGCAGGCTTTGCGTAATGGCGCCGCCGAAGATCGTCTTGCCTTCGGTTTCCTTGGCAAACCACTCGATCGCCTTGTTGATGATCTCAAGGGTCAACAGGTAACAATCCTTGGCGTCGTTTGCCCAGGTGAACAGGCCGTGGCTCTCGAGCACGACGCCCTTGGCCGTCGGGTTGGCCTTGACGAAGGCTTCGAGGTCGAGACCAAGCTGGAAGCCAGGACGACGCCAGGGCAGCCAGCCGATATCGGCACCGAAGATCTTTTGCGTGAGTTCCTTGGAATTCTTCGAAGCCGCAATCGCGATGATCGCATCGGGATGCATGTGATCGACATGGATGAACGGCACGAAACCATGCAGCGGCGTATCGATCGAGGCAGCACGCGGGTTCAGGTTGAACGTGCAATGGGGCAGGAAGCCGACCATGCGATCTTCGTCATCAACGCCCTTGTAGATGCCCTTCAGCGCATCGAGCTTGTCCTGATACAGCGTCGAGAAACCATCGAGCTTGATCGTGCCGACATCACCGCCAGAGCCCTTGACCCAGAGAACCTGAACCTTTTCCCCGGTGAGCGGATCGGTTTCCATGACCTTGGCCGAGGTATTGCCACCGCCATAATTGGTAATGCGCTTGTCCGCACCAAGCAGGTTCGAACGATAAAGCAGCTTACCCGGCTCATCGAGCTTGGCAGCGTAGGCATCATCCCAACGATTATCGAGAAGGCGGGTATGGCCCGTCATGACATCCTCCCAGGTAGTTGTTCATGGGCCGAAATGCACGGACCCATCTCCTTCTTGTCGATGGGTATCGCGCATCAGATCGGCGATTGTCAATCAGTTTCGATCATTACTTTTCATTGTGCGCTGCAATATTATCTTTTTTGATCGTTTCTGATTGACAGGTTAAAAACAATCCGAATAAATCAGGATCAGGAGGAGCCCTATGCACGAACGCGAACGCCATCGCATCATACTCAGCGCGATCCAGGAAAAGCCGGTTGTCACCGTGCAGGATATCGCTGAATTGACCGAGGCATCAGAAGCCACGATCCGTCGGGACATTGCCTCTCTGCATGTGCAGGGAAAGCTTCGTCGTGTTCGCGGCGGCGCCGAGGCCGTGCATCCGCCGCAGCTGGGAAATCTGGCAGCGCGCCCCTTCCGAGTGTCTGAATCAGTCAACATCGACAAGAAACGCGCAATTGCGCGCGCCGCCGTCGATCTCTGCGAGGAAGGCGATTCGATCATCATCAATGGCGGCACCACGACGTTCCAGATGGTGCATTTCATGTCGGCCCGTCGCCTGCAGGTGATGACCAATTCCTTCGCCATTGCCGAACATCTGGTCAAGCATTCGAAATGCAATGTGTCGGTCCCAGGGGGCGCGATCTATCGCGACCAGAGCCTGATCCTGTCACCGTTCGAAAATGACGCGATCCGCAATTTCTACGCCCGCCGCATCTTCATCGGCGCGCAAGGTATCAACGCCCACGGCGTGATGGAATCCGACGCCCTGGTCATCCAGAGCGAGCAGAAACTGGTTCGCCAGGCCGAAGAACTGATTGTCATGGTCGACTCGAGCAAATTCGCCAAGCGTTCCAGCCTCATTCTGTGCCCGCTCGACAAGGTCTCGACCATCATCACCGACGACAAAATTTCCGACGAGGCGGCCGCTATGGTCACCGAAGCCGGCATCAAGCTGATTACGGTGAGGCCAGCGGCCTCGTCGGAAAAGGAGGATACCACGTCAGTCGCCTGACAATTTAGCGGCTGACGAGGGGGAGTTCAGCAGTTCATCAAACCTGGGAGGAAAAATATGAAACTGTCTAAGACATTGCTGGCGGGCGTGGTATTTGCCATCGCCTCCATGGGCTCGGCCGTACAGGCCGCCGACATGAAGATTGCACTGGTCGTCAAGTCGCTCGGCAACGGCTTTTTCGAGGCGGCCAATAAGGGCGCTGAAGAAGCAGCCAAGGAACTCGGCGGCGTCGAGATCATCTATACCGGTCCGACGACGACCACGGCCGAAGGCCAGATCGAAGTCATCAATTCGCTGATTGCTCAGGGCGTCGACGCCATCGCCATTTCCGCAAACGATCCGGATGCCGTCGTTCCGGCTCTGAAGAAGGCAGCCCAGCGCGGCATCAAGGTCATCTCGTGGGATTCGGGCGTTGCCGCCGAAGGCCGCATCATGCACCTGAACCCGTCGTCCAACGAACTGATCGGCAAGATGTGCCTGCAGCTCGCGGCAAACCATCTTGAAGGCGGCAAGGGCGACTTCGCCATCCTGTCGGCCACCACGACCTCGACCAACCAGAACATCTGGATCGAGGAAATGAAGAAGCAGTTGAAGGACTTCAATGGCCTCAATCTCGTCACCACGGTCTATGGCGACGACTTGGCCGACAAGAGCTACCGCGAAGCCCAGGGCCTCCTGACCTCGCAGCCGAACGTCAAGGTCATCGTAGCCCCGACAACGGTTGGCGTTCTCGCAGCCTCGCAGGCTGTTAAGGATGCCGGCAAGATCGGCCAGGTCTATGTGACCGGTCTTGGCCTGCCGTCCGAAATGGCTGGCGCCATCAAGTCGGGTGCGACCAAGGAATTCGCCATCTGGAACCCGATCGACCTCGGTTATTCGGCAACCCAGATCGCCTATCGCCTGGTCAAGAGTGAGACGGACGGCGCTCCCGGTTCGGAAGTGGAAGCGGGCCGCATGGGCAAGATCAAGATCGGCGACAATGGCGAAGCCGCCATGGCCGATCCCTTCGTCTACGACGCGTCGAACATCGACGAATTCTCGAAGATTTTCTGATCGAGACAACACTGACTTCGTATCTGCCCCTCACCCTAACCCTCTCCCCGCAAGCGGGGAGAGGGGATCTGCCTTGCTCGACCTAAAGTCTGCCGAGAGGGCTGCGACAACAGTCCTTCTCCCCGCCGGCGGGGAGAAGGTGCCGGTAGGCGGATGAGGGGCTTTACAGGTGAAACCATGATGAATGCAGCCGCGACCATGCCAGACAAATCAAGTGCCGAAACCCGTGCGATTGCAGACACGCCGATTCTGGAGATGCGCGGCATCTCGCAGATCTTTCCCGGCGTCAAAGCGCTCGATGGTGTGAATATCGCGCTCTACCCCGGCAAGGTCACCGCTCTGATCGGCGAGAACGGCGCTGGCAAGTCGACGCTGGTCAAGATCCTGACCGGCATCTATCGCCCCAACGAGGGCGAAATCCTGATCGACGGCAAGCCGACCGCCTTCGCCAATGCCCAGGATGCGATCGACGCTGGCGTCACTGCCATCCACCAGGAAACGGTCCTCTTTGACGAATTGACCGTCGGTGAAAACATCTTCCTCGGCCATGCGCCGAAAACACGGCTAGGCCTGATCGACTGGCGCCAGATCAACGAGCGCTCCCGCACCCTCATGCAGGCGCTCGAAAGCGACATCGATCCGACGACCAAGCTCAAGGATTTCTCCATCGCCCAGCGCCATCTGGTGGCGATCGCCCGTGCCCTGTCCGTCGAAGCCCGCATCGTCATCATGGATGAGCCGACGGCCGCCTTGTCCCGCAAGGAGATCGACGATCTCTTCCGCATCGTCGACGGCCTGAAGCGCCAGGGCAAGGCAATCCTCTTCATCAGCCACAAGTTCGATGAAGTCTATGAGATCGCCGACAACTACGCTGTCTTCCGCGATGGTCGCATGGTGGGTTCCGGCGTGCTGAAGACAACCCCACAAGACGAGATCGTCCGCCTGATGGTCGGTCGCGATGTGCATGACGTTTTCCCCAAGACACCTGCCGTCATTGGCGCCTCTATGCTGTCCGTCCATGGCTACAACCACGAAACCGAATTCCGCAACATTTCCTTCGACCTGAAGAAGGGCGAGATCCTTGGCATCTACGGACTGATCGGCGCTGGGCGCTCCGAACTCTGCCAGTCGCTCTTTGGCATCACCCGCCCCGCCTCGGGCACCTTGTCGCTCGAAGGCCGCCCGATCACCATCAGTTCGCCGGCCGATGCGATTGCCGCCGGCATTGTCTATGTGCCCGAAGAGCGCGGTCGCCACGGCCTCGCGCTCGACATGCCGATCTACCAGAACATGTCGCTGCCTTCGCTGGTCCGCACCTCGGTCTCGGGTTTCCTGAAGGCGGCCAATGAATTGAAGCTGGCACGCCGCTATGCCGAACGGCTAGATCTGCGCGCCGCAGCTCTGTCCGTCCCGGTCGGCACGCTGTCGGGCGGCAACCAGCAGAAGGTCGTCATCGGCAAGTGGCTTGCGACCGCACCCAAGGTCATCATCCTCGACGAACCGACCAAGGGCATAGACATCGGCTCCAAGGCCGCCGTCCATGGATTCATCTCCGAACTCGCCGGCGAAGGCCTGTCGATCATCATGATCTCGTCCGAACTGCCGGAGATCCTCGGCATGTCCGACCGTGTCATGGTCATGCGCGAAGGCCTCTCCGCCGGCATCTATGAACGCGAAGGGCTGTCGGCCGAGACGCTGGTGCGTGCGGCGACCGGCAATGCGTAAGGATAGCATCATGCAAAATCTGCTGAAAAACCGGGAACTGCTGTTGGGCCTGATCATCGTCGGGATGATCCTTGGCTTCTCGACCCGAGCCGACAATTTCGCCACCCCCGGCAACCTTGCCAATATCTTCAACGACACCTCGATCCTGATCATTCTGGCACTCGGCCAGATGGTGGTCATCCTGACCAAGTCGATCGACCTGTCGGTAGCGGCAAACCTTGCCTTCACCGGCATGGCCGTCGCCATGCTTGATTCCAGCTATCCCGGACTGCCGCTCGTGTTGCTCATCGTTGTCGCAATCGGCATCGGCGCCATGCTTGGTGCGATCAACGGCTTCCTCGTCTGGGCCCTGCAGATCCCGCCGATCGTCGTGACCCTCGGTACGCTGACCATCTACCGTGGCATGACCTTCGTGCTTTCGGGTGGCGCCTGGGTCAACGCCCACCAGATGCAGCCCGACTTTCTCGGGTTTCCGCGCATGGTGGTTCTCGGCCTGCCAATCCTGTCCTGGGTCGCGATTGCCATCGTCATCCTCGTCTCGTTCATCCTGACCCGCACCAGCTTCGGCCGCTCCACCTATGCTGCGGGCGGCAATCCGGTTGCTGCCATTTATGCCGGTATCGATGTCGGCCGCGCCCGCTTCCTCGCCTTCGTCCTCTCCGGCGCGCTCGCCGGTCTATCCGGCTATCTCTGGGTCTCGCGCTACGCCGTCGCCTATGTCGATATCGCCGGCGGTTTCGAACTCGACAGCGTCGCGGCGAATGTCATCGGTGGCATCTCGATCGCCGGCGGCATCGGCACCGTCATCGGCACTGTGCTCGGCGCCCTCTTCCTCGGCGTTATCAAGAATGCGCTTCCGGTCATCGGCATTTCGCCTTTCGCGCAGATGGCCATTTCCGGCATCGTCATCGTGCTCGCCGTCGTCTTCAATGCCCGCGCCGAGCGCAAGAAGGGCCGTATCATCCTGCGCGACCGCGCGGCCAAGTCCGACAAGTCCGAGGTGACGGCATGAGCACAACCCCTATCGAACCGCGCGAAAAGCGCGTCATCCCCGATCGTCTTGGAACGCCCTTCCGCCGCATGCTGGCCAGCTGGGAAGTTCTGCTATTCGGCGTCGCCGTGCTGATATTCATCGCCAATTCGCTCGCCTCGCCTTACTTCCTCGATGCCTGGAACCTGTCGGACGCGACCTTCAATTTCACCGAAAAGGCGATGATTGCCTTTGCCATGGCGCTGCTGATCATCGCCGGCGAGATCGATCTCTCGGTCGCCGCCATCATCGCGCTCGCCTCGACCGCCATGGGCTATGCCGTGCAGATGGGTGTCGGAACGCCTGGCCTCGTAGCCATAGGCATAACGACGGGTCTGGCCTGCGGCGCCTTCAATGGCTTCCTCGTCGCGGTGCTGCGGCTGCCCTCGATCGTCGTCACCATCGGCACGATGAGCCTCTTCCGCGGCATTTCCTATATCGTGCTCGGCGACCAGGCCTTCGGCAAGTACCCGGCCGATTTTGCCTATTTCGGCCAGGGCTACGTGTTCTGGGTCTTCTCTTTCGAATTCGTCCTGTTCCTTGCCGTGGCGCTTGCCTTCGGCATCCTGCTGCACAAGACGAATTTCGGCCGTCATGTCTATATCATCGGCAACAATCCGCTGGCCGCCCGCTTCTCCGGCATCCCGGTGGAACGGGTGAAGTTCATCCTTTTCCTTCTGACCGGCTTGATGAGCGGCATCGCCGCCGTCTGCCTGACCTCTCGCCTGGGCTCCACCCGTCCATCGATCGCCCAAGGCTGGGAACTGGAAGTGGTCACCATGGTCGTGCTCGGCGGGGTCTCCATTCTCGGCGGCGCGGGAACCATCGTCGGAGTCGTCATCGCCGCCTTCGTCATGGGCCTCGTCACCTTCGGGCTTGGCCTGTTGAATGTGCCCGGCATCGTCATGTCCATCTTCATCGGCCTGCTGCTGATCATCACCATCGCCCTGCCGATCATCGCCCGCCGGATCAAACACGCGAGGAAAGCCTGATGGCCGAACTTGAGAAACACGCCTTCAAGATGACGCTCAATCCCGGCATGGAGGCCGAGTACCGGAAGCGCCATGACGAGATCTGGCCCGATCTCGTTGATCTCCTGCATGACGCGGGCGTCAGCGACTATTCGATCCATCTCGATCCCGAAACCAATGTACTTTTCGGTGTGCTGACACGCCCGAAGAACCATGGAATGGCACCGCTACCGGACCATCCGGTGATGAAGCGCTGGTGGGCGCACATGGCCGACATCATGGCGTCCAATCCCGACAACTCGCCGATCGCCAAGGATCTGGTCACGGTGTTTCATCTGCCATGACGAGGCCTGACGACCTGCCGAATTACCGACATGTTGCCGTCATCGACATCGGCAAGACCAATGCGAAACTGGTCGTCGTCGATGCCGCTACCGGCACGGAGATCGCTGTCCGCAAGACCACCAATACGGTTCTGGCAGGCCCGCCCTATCCGCATTTCGACATTGACGCGCTGTGGCAGTTCATTCTCGACACGCTGGCGGATTTCGCCCGGTCGCCCGGCTTTGATACTCTGTCCATCACCACCCATGGCGCGAGTGCCGCCCTGCTCGATGAAAAAGGCGATCTCGCCCTGCCGGTCCTCGACTACGAGCATATCTATCCGCAGGACATCCAATCCGCCTACCAGGCCTTGCGGCCGGATTTTGCCGAGACCTATTCGCCGAAACTCGCCGGCGGCCTCAATGTCGGGGCGCAGCTGCACTATCAGCAGATGGCATTCCCCGCCGATTTCGCCCGCGTCGCCACCATCCTCACCTATCCGCAATACTGGGCCTATCGGTTGACGGGAGTTGCCGCCAACGAAGGCACCTCGCTCGGCTGCCATACCGATCTCTGGCAACCCTTTACTGCCAGCTATTCCAGCCTCATCGACCGCCTTGGCATCCGAAAACAGCTTGCTTCGGTCCGGCCTGCCTTCGACGCGCTCGGCGATGTCCAGCCGGAACTGGCCGTGCGCCTCGGCCTGACAGAGCCAGTGCCCGTCTATTGCGGCATTCACGATTCCAACGCCTCGCTCCTGCCCCATCTGCTCGGCTTCGGCTCTCCCTGCGCCGTCATCTCGACCGGCACCTGGGTCATCAGCTTCGGCGTCGGCGCAAAGCCGGATCAGCTCGATCCGAACCGCGACACGCTCGTCAACGTCGATGCCCATGGCAGCCCGGTTCCCTCCGCGCGTTTCATGGGCGGACGCGAATGGGATATGCTGACCCGCGATCTGCCGCCAACGGCGCCGCATGAAGAGACCGAAGCCCTGCAATCCGTCCTGGACAAGGGCGTCATGCTGCTGCCGAGCGTGGTCGAAAAGACCGGCCCTTATCCGGACAACACAGCATGCTGGATTTCGGAACCGGCAAATCCGGCCGAGCGCCGCGTAGCAGCAAGCCTCTACGAGGCGCTGATGACGGTCACCTGCCTGGACCTGATCGGCGCCGACGGTCCTCTGATCGTCGAGGGACCGTTCGCGGCAAACAGTCTCTATCTGCAAGCACTGCACAGCCTGACGGATCGTCCAGTCTTCGCTTCGGAGGCCACAACCGGCACTGCAATCGGCGCTGCCCTTTTGACCGGCCTTCAGCTCAAGGTCCCCATGCATCCGGTCACCGGCACGATCGAAAAACTCAAAACCTACGCCACAGGCTGGCGTGCACGGGCGGACGCGCAACGTCTTTCCGTCTAAATTTTACCCAGTCGGATTTTTGCATTTCTTTTGTGCAGCGCAGCTTGTCAAACATGCTGCGCTGCGCCATCAATGCCCGCATGAGCAATACCAACCTCACCATTCTCGTGATCGATGAGAACGCCGTACGTGCGGCGATCATCGATGAGGGATTGCGCGAGGCAGGCCACACGCATGTGACTGTCGTCCATGAGGTCAACGGTATTGCCCGCATTGTCGAGACCCTCGCCCCCGACGTTATCATCATCGATATCGAGAACCCCAACCGCGACATGATGGAGCATCTGTTCCAGCTGACCCGCACGGTCGAGCGACCGATCGCGATGTTCGTCGACCGGTCCGACACGGCGTCGATCGAGGCTGCCGTCGATGCAGGCGTGTCGGCCTATATCGTCGATGGGCTGAAGAAAGAGCGCGTCAAACCCATCCTCGACATGGCCGTCAGCCGCTTCAACGCCTTCAGCCGCTTGCAGCGCGAACTGGCGGAAGCCCGCAGTGCCCTAGAAGAGCGGAAAATCATCGAGCGCGCCAAGGGAATCTTGATGAAAATGCGTGGCTTGAGCGAGGAAGAAGCCTTCACGCTGCTGCGTCAAACCGCGATGAACGAAAAGAAGAAACTGGCCGACATCGCCCAGAGCGTGGTCACCGCAGCAGGGCTGCTACTTTGACGGATCGCCCGAGAGGACGCCGGAGGAACCGGAGTGCATGACATGACGAGCAGGCGAAACGATAGCGGCGGACTGGCCGCGCCGGGTCTCGGTCCCGGCAAGCAGCAGCGCGTTCTGCGCGCCGGCTTCATCCCGCTGATGGACGCCTCGGTTCTGGTTGCCGCTGCCGAATGCGGTTTCGCCGAGCGCGAAGGGCTGACCCTCGATCTTGTGCGCGACGTCTCCTGGGCCAATGTCCGCGATCGCCTCGCCTTTCGCCAGTTCGACATCGCCCATATGCTTTCACCGATGCCTGTCGCCTCTATGCTTGGCCTCGGTTCTAATCCGTCACCGACAATTACACCATTTTCGCTCGGTCGTGGCGGCAATGCGATCACGCTGTCGCTCAGGCTCTTCGAGCGCATGCAGTCCCTGACCGGGATCGGCGAGGACGCATCCGCGCTCGACAATGCCAGGGCGCTGGCTTCCGTGCTCGCCGACATGCGCATTCGGGGCGAACAGCCGCCGACCCTGGGCATGACCTACCCGTTCTCCTCGCATAACTACGAGTTTCGCTACTGGCTGGCCGCCGGTGGAGTAGATCCCGACCGGGATGTAAAGCTTGTTGTCGTGCCGCCGCCGCTGACATCCGATGCGCTGGCCGCCGGCGCCATTGACGGTTTCTGTGTCGGCGCGCCGTGGAACATGGTTGCATCGGAGCGCGGCGTCGGGCGGATCGTTGCGGCCAAGCAGGACATATGGCCATCGGCCCCTGAAAAAGTGGTCGGCATACGCCCCGATTGGGCAGCAACCAACAGCGACACCGTCTCACGCCTGATCGTCGCCCTCGACGCCGCGGCGCGGTGGTGCGATGCGCCCGAAAACCACGATCAACTGGCGGAAATGCTGGCCGACACGCGCTACATCGCGACCGAAGTCAGCATCATCCGCCGCGTTCTGGCAGGCGAATTCAGCCTCGACGCCAAGGGCAATCAGCGGCTGCTTCCGGATTATTTCGTCTTTCACCGCCAGAATGCCAACTATCCGCGCCCGAGCCAGGCGCTGTGGATCTACAGCCAGATGATCCGCTGGGGGCAGGTCGGTTTCAGCGAAGAGGGATCGCAGCAAGCCGCCGGCGCTTTCCGGCCGGACATCTACCGCCAGGCGCTGGGCGATGCCGCAGCGCCCGATGATGGCGACATCCGCATCGAGGGCACCACGGAGGGCGATCGCTTCATGGATGCCATGGTCTTCGACCCCGCCGATATCGACGCCTATGTCGGCGCTTTTCCGGTCGGCAGCCGGCATCATCAAAGCTCGACACCGCACGACTTTTAATATTGCACTGCCCAATGCTGCGGCGTCGAAATTTGTGCAATGCGGGCATTCGCACAAGTTTTACGCACCCGCAAGGCAATGCAGGCGTCGATCCGCAGCAACGAAAAATTAGATTTTCGCAATAAGAAACAACGACTAAGGTCGCCGAATACAAAACTGGCACGCTGCTTGCTTAATTAAAAACAATCCGGTCAACGGCGACCGGACGTACAAGAGCGCAAATAGCGCTCACCAGAGACATCGAAGTCGCTTGGTCTTGCATTCCGGGAATCCTCCTTTCCCGTGGACGCAAAAACCGAGCGGCTTTTTTTGTTTTTCCGGATCTCCGTCACCACCAGAGGGACACGCACAATGACGAAGACTACAGGATTGGGCATCAGCCGTCGTAATATCCTCAAGACCACTGCAGCGGCCGCATTGGTCAGCGCGGTGCGCTCCGCCTTCCCATCCGGCGCCTTCGCGGCCTCCGCCGGCCCTGAAGTCACCGGGCTGAAGCTCGGCTACATCGCGCTCACCGATGCCGCACCGCTGATCATCGCCAAGGAAAAGGGCTTCTTCGAAAAGCACGGCATGGCCGATGTCGAAGTGCTCAAGCAGGCCTCCTGGGGCGCCACCCGCGACAATCTCGTGCTCGGCGGCGAGGCGAACGGGATCGACGGCGCGCATATCCTCACCCCAATGCCCTACCTGATGGAAACCGGCAAGGTGACGCAGAATAATGTGCCGGTGCCGATGTCGATCGTCGCCCGGCTCAATCTCGACAGCCAGGGCATTTCGGTTGCCCAGGAATATGCCGGGACCGGCGTCCAGCTCGATGCGTCGAAGCTGAAGGAGGCCTTCGCTGCCAAGAAGGCTGCCGGCAACGAGATCAAGGTCGCCATGACCTTCCCCGGCGGCACCCATGACCTGTGGATTCGCTACTGGCTGGCCGCCGGCGGCATCGATCCGGACAAGGACGTCTCCACCATCGTCGTGCCGCCGCCGCAGATGGTCGCCAATATGAAGGTCGGCAACATGGACGCCTTCTGTGTCGGCGAACCCTGGAACGAGCAGCTCGTCAACCAGGGCATCGGCTTTACCGCCTGCACCACGGGCGAGCTGTGGAAGGGCCATCCGGAAAAAGCGCTCGGCCTGCGCACCGAATGGATCGAGAAGAACCCGAACGCCGCCAAGGCCCTGATGATGGCCGTGATGGAAGCCCAGATCTGGGCCGACAGCATGGACAACAAGGAAGAGATGTCGGCGATCCTCGGCAAGCGCCAGTGGTTCAACGTGCCGCCGAAGGATGTCGCCGGCCGTCTCAAGGGCACGATCAACTACGGCAACGACCGCCTCGTCGAAAACACCGGGCTCGAAATGAAGTTCTGGAAGGACCACGCGTCCTATCCGTTCAAGAGCCACGACGCCTGGTTCCTGACCGAGAACGTCCGCTGGGGCAAGTTCGCAGCCGACACCGACATCAAGGCGCTGGTCGACAAGGTCAACCGCGAAGACATCTGGCGCGCGGCAGCCGCCGATCTCGGCATCGCCGCTGCCGACATCCCGGCTTCGAGCTCGCGCGGCGTCGAAACCTTCTTCGACGGCAAGGTCTTCGATCCGGAGAACCCGCAGGCCTATCTCGACAGCCTGTCGATTAAGGCTGGCGCGTAAGGGGCCGGCTACGATCATTGCCCCTCATCCGCCTACCGGCACCTTCTCCCCGTAAACGGGGAGAAGGAACCCGCCGCAGCCGTTCCGTCCCCTCTCCCCGCCTGCGGGGAGAGGGTCAGGGTGAGGGGCAATACTCCACCGCAACGAACACCACTCGAAACAGGATCACACCATGACCGCAACAGCCCGCAAGGCAGACCAGACGGCGACACCGAAAACGGTGCCCCAAGTGTCGTCTGACAAAAGCGCGACAGTCGTCGTGATGGCGCAGCGCCCGGCCCGCAAGTTCAACATCCAGCCAGCGCTGGCGGCCGTCTGTCGCAATGTATTGCCGCCGCTTGTGGTGCTGATCGCGCTGCTGGCCATCTGGCAGATCGCCTGTTCGCATCCGGGCGCCACCCTGCCGCCACCGTCGCAGGTCTGGATCGACAGCTACGACCTGATTGCCTATCCGTTCTTCGACTATGGCTCGCAGGATATCGGCCTGGCCTGGCGTGTGCTGATCTCGCTGCAGCGGGTGGCGATCGGCTTCGGCCTCGCCGCCGTGGTCGGTGTCTTCCTCGGTGCGGTCGTCGGCCAGTCGATCTGGGCGATGCGCGGCCTCGACCCGATCTTCCAGATCCTGCGCACGGTGCCGCCGCTCGCCTGGCTGCCGCTGTCGCTGGCTGCCTTCCAGAATTCCAACCCTTCCGCGATCTTCGTCATCTTCATCACCTCGATCTGGCCGGTGATCATCAACACCGCTGTCGGCGTGCGCAACATTCCGGACGATTACCGCAACATCGCCCGGGTGCTGCGCCTCAACCCGCTGGAATTCTTCATCCGCATCATGGTGCCGGCGGCCGCCCCTTACATCTTCACCGGCCTTCGTATCGGCATCGGCCTGTCCTGGCTGGCGATCGTTGCGGCAGAAATGCTGACCGGCGGCGTCGGCATCGGCTTCTTCATCTGGGATGCTTGGAACTCCTCGCGTCTCTCCGACATCATCGTGGCGCTCGCCTATATCGGCGTGACCGGCTTCGTCCTCGACAAGCTCGTCGCACTGCTCGGCAACGTCATCACCCGCGGCACCGCGAAGAACTGAGGAGAGCGAGCATGAACGCCTATCTCAAGATCGACCATATCGACAAAAGCTTCGAACGGGGCGGCACGAAGACGGAAGTCCTCAAGGATGTCAGCCTGACCATCAACAAGGGTGAATTCGTCTCGATCATCGGCCATTCCGGCTGCGGCAAGTCCACCCTGCTCAACCTGATTGCAGGCCTGACGCGGGTCACCGCAGGGGCCGTCCTCCTCGAAAACGTCGAGGTCAATGCACCGGGCCCGGAACGCGCCGTGGTCTTCCAGAACCACTCGCTCCTGCCCTGGCTGACGGTCTATGAAAACGTCAATCTTGCCGTTTCCAAAGTCTTTGCCGGTCGCAAGACCAAGGCAGAAAAGCATGACTGGGTCATGCGCAATCTCAACCTCGTCCAGATGGGCCATGCCAAGGACAAGCGCCCGGCGGAAATCTCCGGCGGCATGAAACAGCGTGTCGGCATTGCCCGGGCACTGGCCATGGAGCCGAAGATCCTGCTGCTCGATGAACCCTTCGGCGCACTCGATGCGCTCACCCGCGCCCACCTGCAGGATGCGGTGATGGAGATCCATTCCCGCCTCGGCAACACGATGATCATGATCACCCATGATGTCGACGAGGCCGTGCTGCTCTCCGACCGCATCGTCATGATGACCAACGGCCCGGCTGCGCGCATCGGCGAAGTGCTGGAGGTCCCGATCCCGCGGGTGCGCGACCGCATCGCGCTCGCCGCCGACCGAACTTACCTCAAATCCCGCGAAGCCGTGTTGAAGTTCCTCTACGAACGCCACCGCTTCGTCGAAGCTGCGGAGTAAAATCAATGGCTGAAAAACTCGTCATCATCGGCAATGGCATGGCGCCCGGCCGCATGCTGGAGGAACTGTTCGAAAAGGCGCCCGGCCATTTCGACGTCACGATCTTCAACGCCGAGCCGCGCGTCAACTATGACCGCATCATGCTCTCGCCCGTGCTTTCAGGCGAAAAATCCTACGACGATATCGTCATCCACAATGACGACTGGTATGCCGCCCATGGCGTGACCCTGCACAAGGGTGCCAGGGTCACCGAGATCGACCGTCATGCAAAGACGGTGACATCGGCCAACGGCATCACCGCATCCTACGACAAGCTGGTCATCGCCACAGGCTCGCTGCCCTTCATCATTCCGGTTCCCGGCCATCACCTGCCGGGCGTCCTGCCGTACCGCGATCTCGACGACGTCGACAAGATGCTGGAGATCTCCAGGGGCAAGGGCCGCGCCATCGTCATCGGCGCCGGACTGCTCGGCCTTGAAGCCGCGTATGGCCTGAAGCGCCAGGGCATGGATGTCACCGTCATCCACCTGATGCCGACGATCATGGAACGCCAGCTCGACCCGGCCGCAGCTTATCTGCTGGAGAAGGCGCTGACCGAACGCGGCATCGACATCATCACCAAGGCCAATACCAAGCAGATCCTTGGAACCGACAAGGTCGAGGGCATCGAGCTGGAAGACGGGCGCATCATCACCGGCGACATGGTGATCATGGCCGTCGGCATCCGCCCGGCCTCCAGCCTCGCCAAGGACGCCGGCATCGCCGTCAACCGCGGCATCGTGGTCGACGATGGCATGATGACCTCGGACCCGAACGTCTTTTCGCTCGGCGAATGCGCCGAACATCGCGGCACCTGCTATGGCCTCGTCGCGCCCCTGTATGAGGCCGCCCGTGTTCTCGCCGACCGCCTGACCGGCGGCACCAGCGAATATCACGGCTCCGTCGTCAACACGAAGCTCAAGGTCACCGGCATCAACCTGTTCTCCGCCGGCGACTTCGCAGAAGCCCCGGACCGCGAGGAAATCGTGCTGCGCGATGCCTCGGCTGGCGTCTACAAGCGCCTCGTGCTGAAGGACAACAAGATCCTCGGCGCCGTGCTCTATGGCGAGACGGGCGATGGCTCCTGGTTCTTCGACCTGATGAAGCGCGGAACCGATATCTCTGAGATGCGCGAAACCCTGATATTCGGCCAGTCCTACCAGGGGGGCACCCCGCTGGACCCTATGGCGGCCGTTGCAGCCTTGCCGGATGATGCAGAAATCTGCGGCTGCAACGGCGTCTGCAAGGGCAAGATCACATCCACGATCTCGTCCAAGGGCCTGACCTCGCTGGATGATGTGCGTGCCCACACCAAGGCCTCCGCCTCCTGCGGCTCCTGCACCGGCCTCGTCGAACAGCTGATGGCCCTGAGCCTGGGCGACGCTTACAATCCGGCCGCCGTCACGCCGATGTGCACCTGCACCGAACTTGGCCATGACGATGTCCGCCGCCTGATCAAGGCCAAGGGCCTGAAAACCATTCCGGCCGTGATGCAGGAACTGGAATGGAAGACCTCCTGCGGCTGTGCCAAGTGCCGCCCGGCGCTCAACTACTACCTCGTCTGCGACTGGCCGGACGAATATGCCGACGACTATCAGTCGCGCTACATCAACGAACGTGTGCATGCCAATATCCAGAAGGACGGCACCTATTCCGTCGTGCCGCGCATGTGGGGTGGTGTGACCAATGCGAGCGAACTGCGCGCCATCGCAGACGTCGTCGACAAGTTCGAAATCCCGATGGTCAAGGTCACCGGGGGCCAGCGCATCGATTTGCTCGGCATCGAAAAGGAAGACCTGCCGGCTGTCTGGGCCGATCTCGGCAAGGCCGGTTTCATCTCCGGCCAGGCTTACGCCAAGGGATTGCGCACGGTGAAGACCTGTGTCGGCTCCGACTGGTGCCGCTTCGGCACCCAGGATTCGACCGGGCTCGGCATCCGCATCGAGAAATTCATGTGGGGTTCCTGGACTCCAGCCAAGCTGAAGCTTGCCGTGTCGGGGTGTCCGCGCAACTGCGCCGAAGCGACCTGCAAGGATATCGGCGTCATCTGCGTGGACAGTGGCTTCGAGATCCATTTCGCCGGAGCCGCCGGCCTCGACATCAAGGGCACGGAAGTGCTCGGCCTGGTGAAGACAGAAGATGAAGCGCTCGAATACATCGTCGCTTTGACGCAGATGTACCGCGAACAGGGCCGCTATCTCGAGCGCATCTACAAATGGGCCAAGCGCATCGGGCTGGACGAGATCCGTCGCCAGATCATGACCGACGCGGAAAAGCGCAAGGGCTATTACGAGCGCTTCGTCTTCAGCCAGTCGTTTGCCCAGGTTGACCCCTGGTCGGAGCGCGTCTCCGGCAAGGACAAGCACGAGTTCAAGCCAATGGCGACGGTCGGATTTTCGGCGGCGGCGGAATAGTCCCTTCTCCCCGCTTGCGGGGAGAAGGTGCCCGAAGGGTCAGGCGCAACTCGTTGCGCCGGGGATGAGGGGCTGCGCTGGATCGCCCCTCACCCTAACCCTCTCCCCGCAAGCGGGGAGAGGGAAAAGGAACAACAAGGAGAACCTCATGAACTGGATCGCCATCGGCCATATCGACGACATTCCCCTGCGTGGCGCGCGTTGCGTGAAAACACCCGAGGGCAAGATCGCCGTTTTCCGCACGGCGGAGAATGAGGTCTTTGCCATCGAGGACCGGTGCCCGCACAAGGGTGGCCCCCTCTCCCAGGGCATCGTGCATGGAAAATCCGTCACCTGCCCACTGCATAATTTCGTCATCTCGCTCGAAAGCGGCAAGGCGCTCGGCGCCGATGAGGGCGAGGTCAGGACCATTCCGCTGCGTAACATCGACGGTCAGCTCTCTATCGCACTCGACGCAATGCTTGTGGCGGCGGAGTGAGACCATGATGGTCTGCTTGCCCCTCATCCCCCTGCCGGGACCTTCTCCCCGCAAGCGGGGAGAAGGCGGAGCGGGCACCATCGATGCCACATGTCCCTTCTCCCCGTCAAAACGGGGAGAAGGTGGCGGCAGCCGGATGAGGGGCAAACGAGGCGCATGACGATGTCGACTGAAACCAAGACCACCTGTCCCTATTGCGGCGTCGGCTGCGGCGTGATTGCCAGCGTCGATGAGGCCGGCAAGGTCAGCGTCAAGGGCGACCCGGACCATCCGGCCAATTTCGGCAGGCTCTGTTCCAAAGGCTCGGCCCTTGCCGAGACGCTTGATCTCGATGGCCGTGCACTCCATACCGAGATCATGGGCGAGCGCACGACCTGGAACACGGCTCTGGACATGGTGGCGCAGACTTTCCGGCAGACGATCGCGGAGCATGGCCCGGACTCGGTCGCCTTCTACGTCTCCGGCCAGTTGCTGACCGAAGACTATTATGTCGCCAACAAGCTGATGAAGGGCTTCATCGGCTCGGCCAATATCGACACCAATTCCCGCCTCTGCATGGCCTCCTCGGTTGCCGGCCATCGGCGTGCATTCGGTGCCGATACCGTGCCTGGCACCTATGAGGACCTGGAACTGGCCGATCTCGTGGTGCTGGTCGGTTCCAATATGGGCTGGTGCCATCCGGTCCTCTATCAACGGCTGGCGGCAGCAAAGGCGGCTCGCCCCGCGCTCAAGGTCGTCGTCATCGACCCACGCCGCACGGCGACCTCGGATATCGCCGACCTCCACCTTTCGGTTCGCCCGGATGGCGATGTTGCGCTGTTCAACGGACTGCTCGCCCATCTTGTCCAGCACAATGCGATCGACGAGAGCTACATCGCCGCCCATACCCTTGGATTCGCAGAGGCTTTTGCCGAAGCGGACATGTCGATGGCCGACCTGATCGAGGCAACCGGACTGCCGGCCATGCAGATCCGACAGTTCTTCCATCTCTTCCAGACGACTGAAAAGTCCGTCACCTGCTACAGCCAGGGCGTCAATCAGTCTTCCGTCGGCTCCGACAAGGTCAATGCGATCATCAATTGCCACCTGGCAACGGGTCGCATCGGCCGTCCCGGCATGGGCCCTTTTTCGCTCACCGGCCAGCCGAATGCCATGGGTGGCCGCGAGGTCGGCGGTCTCGCCAACATGCTCGCCGCACACATGGCGATCGAAAACCCGGACCATCGCGAAAAGGTTCAGCGCTTCTGGCAATCGCCGGTCATTTCAGACAAAGCGGGCCTCAAGGCCGTCGACATGTTCGAAGCCGTCGCCGATGGCCGCATCAAGGCCCTGTGGATCATGTCCACCAATCCGGTCGTCTCCATGCCCGACGCCGACCGCGTCAAGGCGGCCATCGAAGCCTGCCCCTTCGTCGTCGTCTCGGACATCCTCAAGGACACCGACACTGCCCGTCTGGCAGACGTTCTTTTGCCGGCCACCGGCTGGGGTGAGAAATCCGGCACCGTCACCAATTCCGAACGCCGCATCTCGCGCCAGCGCCCCTTTCTGGCAGCACCCGGCGAAGCGCGACCCGACTGGTGGCAGCTTGCCGAAGTCGGCAGACGCATGGGTAACGACACGGCATTTGCCTATGCGACGCCCGGCGAAATCTTTGCCGAGCATGCCGCCTTGTCGGCCTTCGAGAATGACGGCGAACGCGATTTCGACATTGGTGCCTACGCCGCAATTGACGAAGACAACTATGACAGCCTGCGCCCCTTCCAGTGGCCGCAGCAATTTGGCAAGCCACTCGGTGAAACGCGCTTCTTCGCCAATGGCCATTTCTATCATGCGGACCGCCGCGCCCGCTTCGTCGCAACATCGGCCACGCTGCCGGCGCGCACCAGCCTCGATTTCCCGCTGATCCTCAACACCGGCCGTGTGCGCGATCATTGGCACACCATGACCCGCACCGGAAAAAGCGCCCGGCTTTCGGCCCATATCGCCGAACCCTTTGCCGAGATCCACCCGCTGGATGCCGCGCAATACCGGATTGCCGACGCCGATCTTGTCGAGCTTTCCGCGGAAAACGGTGCCCGCGTCCTCGTCCGCGCACTGCTCACCGAACGCCAGAGCCGCAGCTCGGTCTTCGTTCCCATGCACTGGACCGGGGAAACGTCCTCGCTCGGCCGTGTCGATGCGCTGGTCCCGTCGATCACCGATCCTATCTCCGGCCAGCCCGCATTGAAGCATGTCCCAGTCGCGATGAAACGTTATGCGGCCAAGGCCTATGGCTTTGCCGTCAGCGCGGAAAAACCGGGACATCTGGATGCCGCCTACTGGGTCACGGCAAAGGCCGATGGCGGCTGGCGCATCGAGCTTGGCTTCGAACACGACACGGTCGACTGGGAAGCCTGGGCGCGAAAGGCATTCGCCATTCCCGCCGACATCGAAGTGACCGGTTATGCCGATGCCCGAAGCGGCGACACCCGCCTTGCCTTCTTTGCCGGCCAGCGGTTTCTCGCAGCGCTCTTCGTTGCAGCCAGCCCCGTCGCCGTATCGCGCAACTGGCTGGTCGGCCAGTTGCGCGAGCAGCAGGCTGAAACCGCCAAGCGTTACGCGGTGATCGCCGGCCGGCCAAGCGCCGATCGTCCTGATCCAGGTGCCATCGTCTGCTCCTGCTTTTCGGTTGGCGTCAACCAGATCGCGGGCGCTGTTCGCCAGGGCTGCTCAACCGTCGAGGCGGTTGGCACCACATTGTCCGCTGGAACCAATTGCGGCTCATGCCGCTCCGAAATCAGGAGGATCATCGATGCTTGCCACGTTCTCGCAGCCGAATGAGCGCCCGCGGCCCGAGCGGGTCGCCCCTCTTGCCAAGCTTCCGGTCTTCTGGGCGCTCGAGGGCAAAACGGTGATTGTCGCCGGCGGCACCGATGGCGCCGCATGGAAGGCCGAGCTTCTCGCCGCCTGCGGAGCACTGGTCCATGTCTATTGCCCGCAGGATCAGCTTTCCGAGGTCATGGCAAGCCTGATCGACGCACATTCGCCAGCCGGTGAGCAGATCTCCCCTCTTGAGGGGGAGATGTCCGGCAGGACGGATGGGGGTCGTCCCACCCGGACGGGCGGCATCGTTTGCCACCCCCACCATTGGCATGCCGACATCTTCAAAAATGCGTCGCTTGCCCTGGCCGATTGCGAAACTGACGAAGAAGCCGAATCCTTCCACACAGCCGCCCGCGCAGCCGGCGTTCCGGTCAATGTCATCGACAAACCGGCATTTTGCCAGTTCCAGTTCGGCTCGATCGTCAATCGCTCCCCGGTGATCGTGTCGATTTCCACCGATGGCGCAGCTCCCATTCTGGCCCAGGCCATCCGCCGCCGCATCGAGACGCTTTTGCCGCAAGCGCTGAAGGGCTGGGCCGAACTGGCGCGCGACATCCGCGAGCGGGTCAACGAACGCCTGGCGCCCGGACCACAGCGCCGGACCTTTTGGGAACGCTTTGTCGACCACACATTCGCCAGCAACCAATCGCCGGAGGAGGGCGTCGAACGGGCGCTTCTGACTGAGGCCGAAAGCCTGTCGGAAGCGCCCGCCACCGGTCGCGTCACGCTGGTCGGTGCGGGCCCCGGCGATGCCGAACTGCTGACCTTGAAGGCAGTGCGCGCTCTGCAATCGGCGGACGTCATCCTCTTTGACGATCTTGTTTCATCCGAGGTCCTGGAACTGGCACGCCGCGAGGCCAAGCGCATGCTGGTCGGCAAGCGCGGCGGCCGTGAAAGCTGCAAGCAGGACGACATCAACGCCATGATGGTCAACTTCGCCAAGGCGGGCAAACGCGTGGTCCGGTTGAAATCCGGCGATCCGATGATCTTCGGCCGCGCCGGCGAGGAGATCGCCCGCCTGCAAGCCGAAGGCATTCCGGTCGATGTCGTGCCGGGCATTACGGCCGCCAGCGCCATGGCATCGGCTCTCGGTATTTCGCTCACCCATCGCGACCATGCGCAATCGGTCCGCTTCGTTACCGGCCATTCGCGTCATGGCGATCTGCCGGCCAATACAAACTGGGCAAGCCTTGCCGACCCGACCGTCACCACCGTCTTCTACATGGGCGGCCGCACGGCGGAAAAGATCAGCGAAGCGCTGGGCTCACATGGAATGCCCCCGTCGACCCCCGCCGTGATCGTCACCTCCGTCACCCGCCCGAACGAACGCCGCTGGTCCGGCACGCTCAATGACCTCGCCGAAGCCGTCGCCATCATCGGCGTCGACGAACCGATCCTCATCGGCATCGGCAATGCCTTTGCCGCACGGGCAAAGGCACCGGTTGAAAAACCGCTGCCACATTCGCAGCAACGGGAAATACGGGTAGCGTAAGGCCCTTAGAGCCGTTCATTTCTAAATGGAATCAGTTCTGTTGGCTCAAACGGAGTTGCATGGTCGACCGGCCGGCGCGTGTCGTATCCACTGCATACGGCCAAGCCGGCCGGTCGATCAGGCAGCCCGTTTCAGCCAACCCGCAGGGCCGGGCATCTTTCCGCCGGGATCAGCGGCGATCGGCTCGCACATACGTTGGGTATGCGTCTCGCCGATCGCCACTGCCCCGACGAAAACCTGCTCCGGCAGAACTGCTTCCATTTAAAAATGAACGGCTCTAGGCAGGAACACCCGGCCGCGCAAAGGTCGCACTGGCCTCGCTGACGATCGAGACATGCTCATAGGCCGATTTACCGGCGGCAAGCGCATCCCCGCGCAGGATCGCCGTGACGATCTCGTCATGCTCGCGCCAGGATTTGGCAAGGCGCCCTTCGAGACGGAACTGCGCGCGTCGGAACGGTGACAGCCGCGCGCGCGTCTGGGTGACGAGTTCCAGAATATGGTCGTTATGTGCCCCGCGATAAAGCTGGGTGTGAAATTCGGTATTGTAGGCCGCATAGTCTTCGTCGGCCGAGGCACGGACGATCCGGCTGGAGGCCTGGTGCATCTCTTCCAGATGTTTGCGCTCGGCAACGGTCATGCGCTCGGCGGACAGCCTTGCGCATATGCCCTCAAGCTCGGCCATTGCCTCGAACATCGAGTTGAGAGCGCTGCCGCTGACATTGGTGACCACCGCCCGCTTGTTCGGCTGGCGATCAACGAGGCCCATGGCGCAGAGCTCCCGCAAGGCTTCGCGCACCGGCGTGCGCGACACCTCGAAGCGCGAGGCCAGCGAGCCCTCGTCCATCTTCTCGCCGGGCTCCAGGCTGCCGGTGATGATCAGGTCCGCGATCGCCCGCACCATCTGCTCGACGGTCGTACCGGCACGGATGACGGCTTTCTTCTCAGGCTTGTTCACAGGCGATCCCACGTTGTTACTGCATACACATGCCAAAGCACCACGCCCAAGTCAAACGGCCGCAGCGCTGGAAGGACACCCAAGCGCCAACCGCCGAAATGGTTGCCTATTTCCTAACCAACCCACCTTTTAAACTGCATACAGTTTGATCTTGCCGCAAGGTATGGGTTTTCGGCTCTCATTTTATCAAACACTTACGTCTCTGGCACGCCGATTGCATACACTTTAGTGCTGAATTCAAGAATGGCAAAAGCCAGATAAGGGGAACTTCGATGACCAAGCTTATGTCCGTTACCCGCAGAACATTCCTCAAGACTTCCGTCGCCGGCGCAGCTGGCGCGGCGCTTGCTCCCAACACCTTCTTCTCGCCTGCCATGGCGCAGGCAGCCCTGACCGTTGGCTTCATCTATGTCGGACCGAAAGATGACTATGGCTACAACCAGGCTCATGCCGAGGGTGCCGCAGTGTTGAAAAGCATGGCCGGCGTTACCGTCGTCGAGGAAGAAAACGTGCCGGAGACCGTCGATGTCCAGAAGACCATGGAATCGATGATCAACCTTGATGGCGCGACGCTCGTCTTCCCGACTTCCTTCGGCTATTTCGACCCCCATATGCTCGCCATGGCCGATAAGTATCCGGACGTCCAGTTCCGCCATTGCGGCGGTCTGTGGCAGGAGGGCAAGAACCCGATGAACACCGGCTCTTACTTCGGCTATATCGGCCAGGGCCAGTATCTGAACGGCATCACCGCCGGCTATGCGTCGAAGAGCAAGAAGATCGGCTTCGTCGCCGCCAAGCCGATCCCGCAGGTAGTGCAGAATATCAACTCCTTCCTGCTCGGCGCCCGCTCCGTCGATCCGAACATTACCTGCCAGGTCATCTTCACCGGCGAATGGTCACTGGCCGTCAAGGAAGCCGAAGCCACCAACGCATTGATCGACCAGGGTGCCGACGTCATCACCTGCCATGTCGACAGCCCGAAGGTCGTTGTCGAGACCGCCGCCGGTCGCGGCGCATTCGTCTGCGGCTACCATGCCAACCAGAGCCCGCTGGCCCCTGAAAAATACCTGACCGGCGCCGAATGGGCCTGGGGCAATGTCTATACCGACTTTGTGAAAAAGGCGCAGGCCGGCGAAAAGCTCGGCAATTTCGTCCGCGGCGGCCTGAAGGACGGCTTCGTCAAGATGAGCCCGCTCGGCCCGGCCGTCTCTGCTGAAGCCAGGACCAAGTTCGAGGCAACGCAGGCCGAGATGATGAAGGGCGGCTTCTCCGTCTTCAGAAGCGGCCTCAAGGACAACAAGGGCACCGTCGTTGTCACCGCCGATCTCGCCGAAGATGCGATCGAACTCGAAAGCATGGGCTATCTTGTCGAGGGCGTTATCGGCTCGACATCCTGAAGCGCGCGGGAGCGGCGGCCATGACCTTGGAAATAAACAGTCAGAGCCTCGTTCCACCCCCGGTGCGGGCCGGAGATTTCCGGCCTGCCATCGAATGGGCGGCGCGGCGTGCCGAACCCCTCGCCATCGCTCTGTTCGCGGTGATCGTCGGGCTCGGCGTCTTCTCGGTTTTCATTGCCGCACTCGGCAAGTCGCCGCTCCAGCTCTTTCAACTGATGTATGCCGGCGGCTTCGGCAGCTGGTTCTCGATTCAGAACGCGCTCAGCCGCGCAGCGCCGCTGCTGCTGACGGCCCTCTGCGTTGCCTTGCCTGCCCGACTCGGTCTCACCGTGATCGGGGCGGAAGGTGCCGTGGTTCTCGGCGGCCTCGCAGGTGCGGCCGCAGCCCTACCGATCGTCGGCCTCGTTCCGCCCCTCATCCTGTGGATCACCATGGGCATCGCCGCCATGATCATCGGCGGCATCTGGATCGGCCTGTCGGGTTTCCTGCGCCACTATCGCGGTGTCAACGAAACCATCGCCTCGCTTCTTCTTGCCTATATCGCCATTGCCCTGATGAACCAGCTGATCGAGGGGCCACTGCGCGACCCCGCCAGCCTCAACAAGCCTTCGACGACCCCGCTTCCGGCCGAATATATGCTCGGCAAGATCCCCGGCATGGACGTGCACTGGGGCTTCGCGGTCGGCGTCATCGCCTGCGTCATTTCCTACATCATCATCGAATGGACGACGAGCGGCTTTGCCGCCCGCATCGCCGGCGGCAACATGCGGGCCGCCCAGATCCAGGGCCTGCCCGTCGGCCGGCTGATCGTCGGCTTCACATTTCTCGCCGGCGCCTTTGCCGGTCTCGCCGGCATGATCGAAGTCGCCGCCGTTCAGGGCAGCGCCAATGGCTCGCTAGCGGCCGGCTATGGTTATACCGGCATCCTCGTCGCCTTCCTCGCCCGCCACAATCCGCTCGCCATCATTCCGGTCGCCATCCTCCTCGGCGGCATCGACGCCTCCGGCGGCCTGATCCAGCGCCGCATGGCACTGCCGGATGCCACGGTACTCGTGCTCCAGGGCACGCTGTTCATCGCCGTCCTCTTTTCCGAAACCCTCTACGGTCGCTTCAAGATCTTCAATCCCGATCTGTGGAAACAGCCGGACGCCAGCAAGGGAGCAGCGTGATGGACGGAACCGATATCGGCCTCTGGGGCATTCCACTTGCCATCATCGCTGGCGCCATCCGCGTCTCGACGCCCTTCATCTTCGTCAGTCTCGGCGAAATGATCACTGAGCGCTCCGGCCGCATCAACCTCGGCCTGGAAGGCACGCTCGTCTTCGGCGCCATGGCCGCCTATGGCACCGCGGTCATGACCGGCTCGTCCTGGTTCGGCGTTCTCGCCGCAATGGCGGCAGGCGCCGTCTTCGGCCTCATCCACGGCTTCATCTGCAAATTCCCCAAGGTCAACGACATCGCCATCGGCATCGCCATGATGCAGTTCGGCCTGGGCCTTGCCTTTTTCCTCGGCAAGCCATTTATCCAGCCCTCGGCACCTAAACTGCCCTCGATCCCCTTTGGCGGCTGGTCGAGCTATCCGCAGGTCCAGGCAGCACTCAACATCAACGTGCTGTTCATTCTCGGCATCGCGCTCGCTTTTGCCCTCTCCTGGGCCCTGCGCAATACGCGCCTCGGCCTCATCCTGCGCGTTGTCGGCGACAGTTCCGATGCGGCCCGCGCCATGGGCCTCAATCCAGACACCATCCGTCTCCTGGCAACAGCCGTGGGTGGCGCGCTTGCGGCTGTCGGCGGCGCCTATCTCTCGCTCTTCTATCCCGGCTCCTGGAACGAAGGCATCTCCTCCGGCCAGGGCCTGATGGCCGTGGCGCTGGTGATCTTCGCCCGCTGGAACCCGATCGGCTGCCTCCTCGCCTCGCTGCTCTTCGGCGGCGCCGGCGCGCTCGGCCCTGCCCTGCAATCGGTCGGCGTCACGGAGGGCTACTATCTTTTCTACGCAGCCCCTTACGTGCTGACCCTGATCATCATGATCGCCACGTCCTCGCCCACCCGCTCGCTCACCGGCGCACCCGGTGCACTGTCGCTCACCAAGTAATTTGACCGAAAGGAAGATTTCCATGAACGGATTGGGTGGACTGAACAAATCCGAACACGGCGTCGGCATTGGCCTCGTTCAACTGCAATTGCCCAACACGGTGACGAAAGCAGATCTGGCGCGCCAGACCCAGGTGATCGTCGATCTGGTCGGCAAGGCCCGGCGCAACCAGCCAGGCATGGATCTCGTCGTCTTCCCGGAATATGCCCTGCATGGCCTGTCGATGGATATCAATCCGGAGATCATGTGCACGCTCGACGGCCCGGAAGTCGCGGCCTTCAAGTCCGCCTGCAAGGCCAATAAGATTTGGGGCTGCTTCTCGATCATGGAGCTCAATCCCGGCGGCATGCCCTACAATTCCGGCATCATTATCGATGACCAAGGCGAACTAAAGCTCTACTATCGTAAGATGCATCCGTGGGTCCCCGTCGAACCTTGGGAGCCCGGCGACATGGGCATCCCCGTCATCGAGGGTCCGAAGGGTACGAAGATCGCTCTGATCATCTGCCATGATGGCATGTTCCCGGAAATGGCCCGCGAATGCGCTTACAAGGGTGCCGAGATCATGATCCGCACGGCCGGTTATACCGCGCCGATCCGCGACAGCTGGAAATTCACCAATCAGTCGAATGCCTTCTGCAACCTCATGGTCACCGCCAATGTCTGCATGTGCGGCTCCGACGGCACGTTCGACAGCATGGGCGAAGGCATGATCTGCAATTTTGACGGCACCATCATCGCCCATGGCACCAGCGGGCGGGTCAACGAGATCATCACGGCGGAGGTTCGCCCCGATCTGGTACGCGAGGCCCGCCTTGGCTGGGGCGTCGAAAACAACATCTACCAGTTCGGCCATCGCGGCTATGTCGCCGTTGCCGGCGGCGCGCAGGATGCGCCCTACACCTACATGCATGACCTGATCGCCGGGAAGTACCGCCTGCCCTGGGAAGACCAGGTCAAGGTGACCGACGGCTCGTCCTGCGGCTTCGACACGCCGCATCGCCGCTATGGCGAAACCTTCAAGCTCGCCGGGGAATAGGAGAACAATCGATGGACGCGATGATCGAGACCAACACCCACTATATCGACGGCGATCCCTACAACTGGCCCTATAACGGCAAGCTCAGGCCCGACAACACTGCCCTGATCATCATCGACATGCAGACCGATTTCTGTGGGCCCGGCGGTTATGTCGACCATATGGGTTACGACCTGTCGCTGGTCCAGGCGCCGATCGAACCGATCAAGACGGTTCTGGCCGCCATGCGTGCCAAGGGTTACCACATCATCCACACCCGCGAAGGCCATCGCCCCGACCTCGCCGATCTTCCCGCCAACAAGCGCTGGCGCTCGCAACGCATTGGCGCCGGCATCGGCGACGCCGGCCCCTGTGGCCGCATCCTCGTGCGCGGCGAACCCGGCTGGGACATCATCGAGGAACTCTATCCGCTTGAGGGCGAAACCATCATCGACAAGCCCGGCAAGGGTTCCTTCTGCGCCACCGATCTCGAACTGATCCTCAACCAGAAACGCATCGAGAACATCATCCTGACCGGCATCACCACCGATGTCTGCGTCTCCACCACCATGCGCGAGGCCAATGACCGCGGCTTCGAATGCCTTTTGCTGGAAGACTGCTGCGGCGCCACCGACTACAGCAACCATCTTGCCGCAATCAAGATGGTCAAGATGCAGGGCGGCGTCTTCGGTTCGGTGTCCAACTCCGCAAAGCTGGTCGAGGCCCTGCCCTGATGGCCTCCTGGCGTGCACAGGTCTACCGCGTTTCAGCCGACGCCCCGGACGATGTCTCGGGCGTCGAAGCCTTGTTCTCCGCTGGCCTTGCGCCGGCAAACGTCGTCGCTATTCTCGGCAAGACCGAAGGCAATGGTTGCGTCAATGATTTCAGCCGCGGCTATGCCACGCAGTCCTTCGAACAGCTGTTTTCCCGACACGGCGTCAAAGGTGTGTCGATCATCATGTCCGGCGGCACCGAAGGCGCTCTTTCTCCACACTGGACGGTATTTGCACGCGAAAGATCGGATGCACCCGCCGCGCGCGCGCTGGCGATCGGCGTGTCGAGAACGCCCGACCTTGCCCCAGCCCAGCTCGGCCGCAAGGACCAGGTGACGATGGTCGCCGACGGCGTCCGCCAGGCGATGAAGGATGCCGGCATAACAAGCCCCAAGGACGTACATTTCGTCCAGATCAAATGCCCGCTGCTGACGGCAAGACGGGGTTCGGATGCGCAGGCATCCGGTGCAACGACAGTGACCCGCGACACTTTGAAGTCGATGGGCTTTTCCCGCGGCGCATCGGCGCTCGGCGTAGCCCTCGCTCTGGAGGAAGTCACCGAGCATGCGATCAATGACGCCGATATCGGCAACAGCTTTCACATTTATTCTAGTTGCGCCTCCACCTCGGCCGGCGTCGAACTGACCGACCATGAAATCATCGTGCTCGGCATGAGCGACGCATGGTCAGGCCCGCTCGCCATCGATCATGCGGTGATGCAGGACGCGATCGATACCGCATCCGTGCGCGCCGCCCGCGAGCGCCTGCCTCAGGACGCTCGGCTCAAGGCTGTGCTGGCAAAGGCCGAGCCAGATCCGAGCGGATCCGTGCGCGGACGCCGCCACACGATGCTGGACGACTCCGACATTTCCGCCACCCGCCATGCCCGCGCCTTTGTCGGCGGCGTTCTCGCCGGCATCTTCGGCATGACCGATCTCTACGTCTCGGGTGGTGCCGAACATCAGGGCCCACCGGGTGGCGGGCCTGTCGCCATCATCGTTGAAAAGGAGCAGTGACCGTGAGCATTATCGGTGAGATCCTTCGTACGAAAGAGATACCCGCCGTCGGCATCGAGACCGTCGACATGACCATGCGCTTCGGTGCCTTCACCGCACTCGACCATGTCTCGATCAAGGTCGAACCGGGCTCCTTCCACGCGCTGCTCGGCGAAAACGGTGCCGGAAAGTCGACCCTGGTCAAATGCATCATGGGCTTTTATCGCCAGACATCAGGCCAGCTGATGGTTGATGATCGCGAAGTCTCCGTCGCCTCGCCGCGCGATGCGGCAGCCTTCGGCCTCGGCATGGTTTACCAGCATTTCACCCTCGTGCCCTCGCTGACCGGCGCCGAAAACCTGGTGATCAGCCGCAGCGAAGTGCCGGCCGTGATCAATTGGGCACAGGAAAAGAAGGCACTTGCCGCGTTCATGCAGACCATGCCCTTCGAGATCCCGCTGCACCGCCCGGTCGCCGAACTTGCAGCCGGTGAAAAGCAGAAGCTCGAGATCATCAAGCAGCTCTATCTCGGACGTCGCTTTCTCGTGCTCGACGAACCGACCTCTGTCCTGACGCCAGCCGAAGCCGACGACATGCTGGGTCTGGTCCGCGGCCTGACCCAGAGCGGCGAACTGACCGTGCTGATGATCAGCCACAAGTTTCATGAAGTCACCAAGTTTGCCGATGCCGTCTCGGTTCTGCGCAAGGGCAAACTGACCGGCGGCGGCAAGACCTCCGAACTGTCGACCCGGGAGATGGCTGCGATGATGATCGGCGACGTCAAGCTTGCCGAACTCGACACCCGCCTGCCCGTCAATGGAGGAGCGGCCCAGATTCTGTCTCTCAGCAGTATCAGGGCACCGGACCGAAGCGGCTTGAAAACCATCGAGATCGACAAACTCATCGTGCATTCCGGCGAAATTGTCGGCATCGCCGGCATATCCGGCAACGGCCAGAAGGAATTGTCGGAAATCCTCGCCGGCCAGCGCCCGGCAAATGCCGGCAATGTCGCGGTCAAGGGCAAGCCTTACGGCGCAACGCGCGCCGAAACCCGCGCCAACAATGTTCGCTTCATCCCGGAAGAACCGCTGCAGAACGCTTGCGCACCGAAAATGAGCGTGTCCGAAAACCTCTCCTTCCGCACATTCGACCTGAAGACCGACGGCCGCGAGACCCGCTGGCTTGACGGTCGCGCCATGCGCCGCCTTGCGGGCAAGCTGATCGGTGATTTCAAGGTCAAGACGGCATCACCGGCATCCCCCATCGCCTCGTTGTCGGGCGGCAATGTCCAGCGTGCAGTGCTCGCGCGCGAACTGACCGGCGAGGTCGATCTCCTGGTCGTCTCCAACCCCTGCTTCGGCCTGGACTTCTCGGCCGTTGCCGAGATCCGCTCGCGCATCATGAAAGCCCGCAATGGCGGTACGGCGGTATTGCTGATCTCAGAAGATCTCGACGAGCTGATGGAGATGTCCGACCGCATCTTCGTCATGTCCGACGGCAAGCTGGTCTTTGAGACCCCGGCGCGCGATGCCGACATTTCCGTCATCGGCGCTCATATGGCGGGACATCACTGATGCCGGATATCAAGGCCCTGCCCTTCGCCTTTCCCCTGAAGCGCGACCAGGTGGCACTGATTGTCATCGACATGCAGCGCGATTTCGCCGAGCCCGGCGGCTTCGGCGAAACGCTGGGCAATGACGTCAGCCATGTCTCGGTCATCGTGCCGGACGTCAAGCGCCTGATCGAAGGCTTTCGCCATGCCGGTCTTCCGGTCATCCACACCCAGGAATGCCATCGTCCGGATCTGTCAGACCTTCCACTGGCCAAGCGCAATCGTGGCAATCCAAGCTTGAGGATCGGCGATGTCGGCCCTATGGGCCGCATCCTGATCGCCGGCGAACCCGGCACGGCGATACTGCCGGAACTCGAGCCCATAGCAGGCGAACTGGTGATCGAGAAACCTGGCAAGGGCGCTTTTTATGCCACCTCGCTCGGCGACGAACTCAAGGCGCGCGGCATCACGCAACTGGTCTTTGCCGGCGTAACCACCGAGGTCTGCGTCCAGACCACCATGCGCGAGGCCAATGACCGCGGCTATGAATGTGTCATCGTCGAAGAGGCGACCGCCAGTTATTTCCCGCATTTCAAGCAGGCCGCCCTCGACATGATCCGTGCACAGGGCGGCATTGTCGGCTGGACGGCCCATATCGACGACCTCCTGAAGGGATTGATGCATGCCTGAGACCACCCGTGAAAGCCTGACGAACGGCGGCTGGAAGAGCCTCGATTTCGGCCCGTTCCGCGACGGCGTAACCATTCACTGGATCACACCGTTCAGGGACGACCAGCCCGGCGTGGCGCTATTGAAATACGAGGCCGGTGCGTCTGTGCCGCGCCACCGGCATGAAGGACTGGAAACGATCCTTGTCCTGCAGGGGACGCAGTCGGATGAGGCGGGCGACTACGGTCCAGGCTGTTATGTCGTCAACACCAAGGGCAGCGAGCATTCTGTCTGGAGCGATACCGGATGCGTCGTTCTGATCCAGTGGGACCGGCCGGTCACCATTCTCGCCGAAGCCTGATCAGGCTGAAAGCTCGACCAGGGTACGCGGCAGTGCATTCATGCATTCGGCACCCGTCTGCGTGACCAGGAACTGGTCCTCGATCATCAGTGCCCCGAGCCCTTGCGCATAAAACGGCGCCTCCAGCGCAACAACCATGTTCGGCTCGATGACTTCGCCATTGTCATGCGAGAAGAACGGCCATTCCTCGATGCCGACGCTGCCGCCGACCGAATGGCCGAAATGGCCACGGTAATACTCGTCAAAACCGTCCCGGCGCATGGAACCGAGCATCGCCGCATGCACCTCACCGAAACTGTTGCCGGGCCGCATGTGTTCGAGCCCGACGGCAAAGGCCTGCTTGAGAGCCTTGAAGATGTCGCCGGCAAGCGCTTTGGGCTTTCCAAGGCAGAAGGTTCGCGCGCCATCCGAGGAATAGCCCTCCACCAGCGTCCCGACATCGGCCTTGATCAGTGCGCCCGGCGTTACGACCGCCCGGCTGTCGCCAAGATCGGCACCGACCGAAATATAGTCCCAATGCCCGCTCAGCCCGTAGCCCTGGGCTTGAGCCTCGGATTGCGCGCCCTCAAGCCATGCGGCTGACAAGGCAGAAAGCGGCACGCCGGCGGCGATCGTCTCCCGCATGCGGACAAGGCCCGCTTCCGCCGCCCGCGAAGCCTGTCTCAGCCACGTGATTTCGGTCGGCGTCTTGACCGCGCGCAGCCGTCGCAGAACGGTCGAGCCATCAAGCCAGGTCACATCCGGCAATATTGCTTTCAGCGACAGGAAGTCCGCCGCCGGCATGAACTCCAGATCGACAGCGATGCGCGCGCTGGCCAGGCTCCGGTCGCAAAGCAGATCGCCGAGCAGGCGGAAACAGGCATCCTGATCGAATGTTTCCGGTCGCGGACCGACATTGCCGGCCTGGCGGTAGGCAGCATTCACACCGGCAAGATCGCTTTCGCCTCGAAGGCCGACACTGTCAATCCAGATCCGGTGTGTCCGGATATCGGCCTCGCCCAAGCTTCGGCGGACCGCGCCTGCGGCATGATCGCTGACGACGACAGCCATCTGAGAGCCAGCGTCCGCAGGCACAAGCGCAATGGCCGAACCTGCCCGTCCCCACATCGTTGCCACCCCGGCGCTCGCACCCGTCGCATAGCGAAACGCTTCCGGCTGGAAGAGGACCAACGCATCGGCTGCCTCCGCCTGAAGAAGTCTCTGGGCTCGCATCCGGTCAAGATTGCTCACATCTTCCATCCTGTTGATCGTCCCGACCTTAGCGATCATGCCGCGGTGTCTGAAATGCAAAATCGCCCGGAGACCGGGCGATTTCACAACTACATTCGGTCTTGCGACCGCCCGTCAGGCCTGCGGCTGTTTCGTCTTGCGCAGGTAAGGCAAAACCGTATCGAAGGAACCGAAGCGGGCAATCGCGTCTTCGTTGGAGACGGCCGCCGTGATGATGACGTCATCGCCCTGCTTCCAGTTTGCGGGTGTTGCCACCTGGTGCTTGGCGGTCAGCTGGATCGAGTCGATCGTACGCAGGATCTCGTCGAAGTTGCGGCCGGTGGTCATCGGGTAGGTCAGGATCAGCTTGATCTTCTTGTCCGGGCCAATGACATAAACGGAGCGAACAGTCGCATTGTCGGCAGGTGTACGACCTTCCGAACTTTCGCCCGCGTCGTCCGGCAACATGTCGTAGAGCTTGGCAACCTTCAAATCTTTGTCGCCGATCAGCGGATAGGCAACCTCGAAACCGGTGGCTGTCTTGATGTCCTGCTTCCACTTGACGTGGCTGTCGACAGGATCGACCGAAATACCGATGACCTTGACATTGCGCTTGCGAAACTCGTCGTCCAGCCCGGCCATGGCACCGAGTTCGGTGGTGCACACCGGCGTGAAATTCTTGGGGTGCGAAAACAGCACGGCCCAGCTTTCGCCGATCCATTCATGAAAACTGATCGCTCCCTGCGTGGTCTCGGCCGAAAAATCAGGTGCAAGTTGGTTGATGCGAAGTGTCATGCTCAGCTCCGAAATCCATTGAAAATTGCTTGTGTCGGACTACAGGGAAGGAGAATGCCTCTACCGACTTGGCCGCTTTATCGTTCGGCTCCGATGACCGTTTGGCTCACATGGGCCGCGTGCTCGAAAAGCCCACGTGCCGAATTCAGCATCAGGCCCTATCGTGTAAAGGCTCGCCCCCCAGGAGCCTTTGAAACACCTAAGCTGTGTTGGCTTCACGTTACAGCACGAAGAGCAGTCCCGCTATGAAGCCGATGGACAACACTGCAACCGCCAGGGCGCATTTGTCGGACCAAAAGCGTGCGCTGTTACGAACTGCGTCGCGTTGCTGACTTTGGCAAGGTGCAAAGGCCATCATCTACTCCCGACTAGAGAATGGGGAACATACCCCAGAATAATATCTCATGACGCCGGCAATCGGCGGCATCCGTATCGTCATCATGTTTCGCAACCACGGGCCGCTTCGTCTCCGACGCCCGCAACGCTGTATCGGTTGAGGGCACCAGCCGCCGTGCAAGACCAAAAAGATCGAAAGAAAGCGTTTCCACACTGTGGGGCATTTTTCATCCTTCCGTCTGTTGCGGTCATCATGAACCAACGGTCACAGTTTCGTCACAATTTCGCCTCGTGTCAACAATCTCTACCAGATTGGTATTCTAACTTCTGCAGTTCTTCGAGAATGCATAACTAGCCCGACAAGTTCCCGGGGAATGCGCGATCAAATGCCGGCTAGGCAGACACACCGCCGTGGTCGCTGTCACCTTCAACAAGCGTCATGGGCCACAGTTGTCGGCGGGCAGCCTGGGGATAGTGTTGCGAGAAGGCCGGCATGGTCGCGAGCAGGCTTTCCGCCAGGGCGATGCCAAGATCGCGTAGCGACAGACTGAAGCAGGTCAGCCGCGGTGACAAGAACTGGCATTGCGGGCTGTATTGGCCAATCACCGCAACATCCCTGCCCGGCTTCAGGCCCGCCTCTTCCAGACCGCGATAGAGGCCAATGGTCGTTGCTTCGTTGACCAGCACAATTGCGGTGGGCCGATCCGTGCATGCAATCAGATCACGGGCAATCTGGTACCCCCCGGTTTCATTCGGCTTCGAACGAAAGATATGATTTTCAGCCAACTGCAAGCCATGCCGTGCCAGTGCCTCCCGGCAGCGTTCGACAAACACGTGCCCCAGATTGATGTCATCATGCGGCCGGGAAATCGCGATCCGCTTGTGTCCTTTGCTGACAAGGCGATCGACAGCCTGATCGGCGATACCCTCGAAATCCAGGTCATACCAAGGTTGACCGACATCCGTCTGGCTACGGCCCAGTGTGATGAAGGGGATCTTCGCACGGTCGAGAAACTCGAAACGATGGTCATGCCGACGCGTTGCGGAGAGAATGATGCCATCGGCGAAACCGCGGGCAACCACGCGCTTCAGATAGTCGTCGGGATCTTCCTCAGATGAACACAAAAGGGCGACAAGATCGAGTTTGTGCCGCGCAAACACCGTCTGCACGCCGTCGAAGACGCTCATGAAAAACGTATCGCCCTGGCCCGTGATCTCATGGCCTGTCTGCATCATGAAGCCAATAATGCCCGTCGCGCCCTTGCGCAGAGAGCGACCCGCCTGGTTCGCCACGTAGCCCAGTTGCTCTGCCGCCTCCAGCACGCGGCGGCGTGTTTCCTCGTTGACATCAGGCTTGCCGTTCAAGGCACGCGAAACCGTCCCGATGGAAATATCGAGATGGTCTGCGAGTTGGCGAATGCCTTTCATGAAACCTGCTCCCAGCCCACGCACCGTTATCGTTTACGAAACCCTATTGACACAGGACGGCACCTGTTCCTAGTATCGTAAACGTTTACGGGAAAGATCGAAAGAGGAGTTTCGGTCTATCCCTTGGGAGGATACCAGTGACATACAGAGCCGTTTTGTGCGGATGCGGAGCTATGGCCAGAGGGTGGCTGAATGCGCTTCAATCGACGCCCGAGCTTAAGGAAAGCGTGACAATCGTCGGCATGGTCGATCTCGATCGTGCGACCGCCGAAGCGCTGGCGGAAGAGTTCGGCCTGCGCGGCATCGCCATCGGCACAGATCTCGGTATCGTGCTTGAGGCAACAAAGGCCGATCTTCTGTTCGATGTTGTCGTGCCCCAGGCGCGCCGGGCCGTCGTCTCCGCCGGTCTTCTTGCTGGCTGCCATGTCCTCTCCGAAAAGCCGCTCGCAGCCTCCATGCAGGAGGCTGAAGAATTGACCGCTCTGGCGGCCAAGACCGGCCGCATGCACGCCGTCATCCAGAATCGCCGCTTCATCTCCGGTGTTCGTCGTCTCCGTCGTGCTGTCGACGAAGGCTTGATCGGCGAGCTGACAGGTATCCATTGCGACTTCTTCCTCGGTCCGCATTTCGGCGGGTTCCGCGAGGCCATGGACAATGTGCTGTTGCTCGACATGGCGATCCACACCTTCGACGCCGCCCGCTTCGTGTCCGGCAAGACCCCTCTTTCCGCCTATTGCATCGAAACCAACCCGTCCGGCTCCTGGTACGTCCATGGCGCATCTGCCAATGCGACATTCCGCCTGTCCGGCGACGCGGTCTTCACGTATCGCGGTTCCTGGTGCGCGGAAGGACGTCGCACCAGCTGGGAAAGCGCCTGGCGCCTCGTCGGCTCGAAGGGCATGCTGACCTGGGATGGTGAAGACGCTTTCGAGGCCTCTGTCGCGGGCAACGAACCCGGCCTGCTGCATGGCTTCGCAACGCTTGAGGTTGCACCGGCACCCGATGATGATCACACGCACGGCCATCGCAGCGTGATTACCGATTTCATTCGCGCCATCCGAACCGGCACGCAGCCCGAGACCGTCAGTGCTGACAACATCAAGAGCCTCGCCATGGTCTTCGGCGCGATCGAAAGCGCACGCACAGGCATGCCCGTGAACATTGAACAACAAGGACACTAATTCCGTGAGCAATCCCGCCAAATCGATCCGCATCGGAACCATGGTCAGCGCAAGTGGCGGCAAGGCCGCGGAACGCATCGGCCAGATCGCCGACATGGGCTTCGAAAGTTTCGAGCCCTTCTTCTGGCAGACCATCAATGGCCAGGATCTCGCCGATCTCGGCAAGCGCTGCGTCGAGGCGATTGGCGATCGCGACATAAGCATCTCGACGCTCGGCATGTTCGGCAATCCACTCGAGGAAACCGACATGGACCTGCAGACGCTGCAGGGCTGGAAGGATTGCATCGACAACGCCCACCATTTCGGTGCCACCTGCATCGCCGGCTTCACCGGCCGCATCCGCAACAAGCCGCTGACCGACAGTCTTGCGCGCTACAGGGAGATCTGGAGCGAGCTTGCCAAGCGGGCCGCAGACAAGGGCGTGAAGATTGCATTCGAAAATTGCGCCATGGACGGCAACTGGCAGACCGGTGACTGGAACATCGCCCACAATCCGGATGCCTGGGAATTGATTTTCAACGAGACGCCAGACGACAATATCGGTCTTGAGTGGGAACCCTGCCACCAGATGGTCTATCTGATCGATCCCTTGCCGCAGATTCGCAAATGGGCCCACAAGTTCTTCCATGTCCACGGCAAGGACGCCACCATCCGCTGGGACGTGATCCGTGAACACGGCATCTTCGGCAAGGAAAAATTCGTCTTCATGCGCACGCCGGGTTTCGGCGACACCAACTGGGCGGATGTGATTTCCGAACTGCGCCTTGCCGGCTGGTCGGGATCCATCGATATCGAGGGCTGGCACGATCCGGTCTACCGCGATGCGCTCGAAATGACCGGCCAGGTCCACGGCCTGAACTATCTGAAGAATTGCCGGGGGGGCGAATTCGTCACCGACCCGCAATGAGACTGCCTGCCGGCTTGGAGGAAGCTGGCGGGATCAATGGTCCAACCCCAAGGAGGAGAGCATGTTTATCCGCAATTCACTGATGGCCGGCGCAATCGCGCTTGCCTCCGTCTCAAGCCTTGCCGTGGCGGCTTACGCAGCCGACGAAGTCACCATCACCATCTGGAGCCTCGACAAACCGGAGCAGCCGGCCTTGAACCTCGCCCGGGAATTCGACGAAAAGGAGCCGGGCATCAAGGTCGAATACCGGCTGATCCAGTTCGACGACGTGGTCAGCGAGGCCATGCGCGCCTTCTCGACCGGCCAAGCGCCAGACATTATCGCGATCGACAATCCCGAGCACGCGCTCTTTGCCTCGCGCGGCGCTTTCCTCGACCTGACCGACAAGATCGCGGCCTCAAGCGTGATCAAGAAGGAGAATTATTTCCCCGGCCCGCTCAATTCGGTCACCTGGGATGAAAAGCTGTTCGGTGTACCGAAGGCGACCAACACGATCGCGCTCTACTACAATGCCGACATGTTCAAGGAAAAAGGCCTCGACCCAGATAAGCCGCCACAGACCTGGGACGAACTTCTCGATGCTGCCCGCAAGCTGACCGACCCGGCCAAGAACGTCTACGGTCTCGCCTTCTCGGCCAAGGCCAGCGAAGAAGGCACCTTCCAGTTCCTGCCTTGGGCCCAGATGGCCGGCGGCGGCTATGAGAAGATCAATTCGGACGGCGCCGTGAAAGCCCTTGAGGCCTGGAAGACGCTGATGACCGAAAAACTGGCCTCACCCGACAGTCTGACGCGCGGTCAGTGGGATTCGACCGGCACATTCAATTCCGGCAATGCTGCGATGGCAATCTCGGGGCCTTGGGAACTCAACCGCATGTCCGAAGAGGCCAAGTTTGACTGGCGCGTGGCCCTGCTGCCGGTGCCGGAAGCCGGCGCGGAACGCTCGTCGGCGATGGGTGACTTCAACTGGGCGATCTTCTCGTCCACCAAGCACCCGGAAGAAGCCTTCAAGGCGCTCGAATACTTCGCCTCGCAGGATGACAAGATGTTTGCAAATTACGGCCAGTTGCCGGCGCGCTCCGACATCACGCTTCCGGCCACCGGCAACGACAAGAAGGATGCCGGCCTGAAGGTCTTCCAGGAGCAGCTGAAATACGCCAAGGCCCGCGGTCCGCACCCGCAATGGCCGAAAATCTCGAAGGCGATCCAGGACGCCATCCAGGCTGCCCTCACCGGCCAGATGTCGCCAAAGGATGCCCTTGATCAGGCCGCGGAAAAGATCAACGCCGTACTCGGCTAAGCGATCGGCTGGCGCAGCCTCACTACCGCGCCAGCCCCCCAAACCCTCCCCGGACGGCCGTCCCTCGTTTCCCTGACCCGGGGGGCGGCCAAAGCCGGGCGATGCATCGTGCGGAGACATCCATGCGCAAGTTCATATCCAGCCTGACCGACGGGCGGGGCTTCGACATTGGCCTCGTGGCCTTTCCGCTCGGCTTCCTCTTCCTGATGTCCGGCCTGCCTTTGCTCTACAACGTGTTGATGAGCTTCCAGGAAGTGGACATGTTTTCGCTCGGCAGCTTGTTCCGGCCCTTTGTCGGCCTGAAGAACTACGCCACGCTGTTCGCCCAGCCGCAGACCTGGCCGATCCTCGCCAACACGGCCATCTTCGTGATCGCATCGATTGCCGGCCAGTTCTTCATCGGCTTCGGCCTCGCCCTGTTCTTCTGGGTCGGTTTTCCCGGGTCATCATGGCTGCGCGGTCTCTTTCTCGTCTCATGGGTCATGCCCGGCCTCGTCGTCGGCGCGATCTGGAACTGGATCTTGTCAGGCGATTTCGGCGTGCTCAATTTTATCCTGCGCGAAAGCGGCATCATCTCAGCCAACATCTTCTGGCGTTCCGATCCGACCTATTCGCTCTGGGCCGTCATCATCGCCAATATCTGGCTCGGAACCTCGTTCAACATGATCTTGCTCTCCGTCGGCCTGTCCGGCATCCCGAAGGACCTTTATGAGGCCGCCGAACTCGACGGCGCCAATGTCTGGCAGCGCTTCTGGACGATCACGCTGCCGATGATGCGCTCGACCATCGGTGCCATCGTCTCGCTCGGGCTAATCTTCACCCTGCAGCAGTTCGACCTATTTGCCGCGATCACCTCAGGTGGACCGAACAATTCGTCCAATGTCACGCAATACTGGGCCTGGGATCTTTCGTTCAAACAATACGACTTCGCGCAAGGGGCCACGATCTCCGTCATCATGATCGTCTTCGTCATGTTCGCCTCGGTCGTCTATGTCCGGTCGACCCGCCAGGAGGTGCGCGGATGAGCGAGACCAGCCGAAATCGCATCATGCTGCTGATCGCTCTCGTACTGGCAGCGATCTATCTCTTTCCCCTGTACTGGATGTATATCACGACGCTCAAAAGCGGCTCGGCGATGTTTGCCACGCCACCGAGCTTCTGGCCCAGCGACCCGCAATGGGGCACCTATGCCTATGTCTGGGAAAGCCGCAATCTTGCCCGGCATATGTGGAACTCGCTGGTCATCGCCATCGGTGCCGTCAGCCTGATCACCGTGCTCGGCACCGGCTGCGCCTATGTTCTGGCTCGCTACCGCAATCGCTGGATCGATGTCGGACTGTTCCTCATCCTGATGCTGCAGGTCCTGCCAGCCTCCCTGATGATCACCCCGATATTCGTCGGCTTCTCGCAGATCGGCATTCTCGAATATCCGCGCCTCGCGGTCATCGTTGCGATCGCGGCGAAAAGCATGCCCTTCTTTGTCGTGCTGGTTCGCGCCACCTTCATGAGCGTGCCGATGGAACTGGAGGAAGCGGCCCTTGTCGACGGCAATTCCCGCATAGGCGCCTTCTTCCACATCGTACTGCCACTGGCTCGCAACGGCATCCTGGTCTCGGCGATCCTGATCTTCATGCAGGCCTTCGGTGAATTCGTCTATTCCAAGTCGATCATCCAAGCCGTCGAATACCAGCCAGCCAGCGTCGGTCTGAATTCCTTCATGGGGCCGAACACCAATGAATGGAACAATATCATGGCCTTTGCGACGATCTACGTCACTCCGATCCTTGCCATCTTTGTTCTCTTGCAACGCCGGATCGTCTCCGGCCTCACGTCTGGAGCCCTCAAATGACCCACCAGATCGAACTCTCCGGCGTCAACAAATATTATGGTGCCTATCACGCGCTGCGCGACATCGACCTGCGCATCAAGAAAGGCTCTTTCGTCGCACTCGTCGGGCCGTCAGGCTGTGGAAAATCCACCCTTCTCAGGTCGCTGGCCGGGCTTGAAAGCATTTCGGCGGGCGATCTGGTCATCGCCGGTGAACGCATGAACGGCGTGCCGCCGCGCAAGCGCGACCTTGCCATGGTCTTTCAGTCCTACGCGCTGTATCCGCACATGACGGTGGAGGAAAACCTCACCTATTCCCTGCGTATCCGCGGGGTGAAAAAGGCCGATGCCCGCAAGGCAGCCGAGGAAGTGGCCGCCACCACCGGACTTTCCAATCTTCTCCACCGCTACCCGCGTGAGCTATCTGGCGGCCAGCGCCAGCGTGTCGCCATGAGCCGCGCGATCATCCGCCACCCCAAGGCCTTCCTCTTCGACGAGCCTTTGTCGAACCTCGACGCCGCACTTCGTGTACACATGCGCAAGGAAATCCGCGCGCTTCACGATCGCCTGGGTGCGACCTCCGTCTATGTGACCCATGACCAGATCGAGGCCATGACCATGGCCGACCACGTCGTCGTCATGCGTCAGGGCATCATCGAACAGCAGGGCGCGCCGCTCGATCTCTATGACCGCCCGGTCAACAAGTTCGTCGCCGGCTTCATCGGGTCTCCCGCGATGAATTTCATTCCCGCCGAAGCAGGCGTGGACAATCAGACACTGGTACTCGACCTTGGCACCCGGCAGACAATCAGAATTGGCAGGGAGGTTCCTGACGGCCGAAAGCTGATCGTCGGTCTCAGACCAGAACATCTGATGCCGGTCAGCGAGGACCAAGCCATGCTGCGCCTGCCGGTTGGTTCGGTCGAAAACACCGGTGCCACCACCTATATCGCCACCGCCACAAACCCGGAGCTCATCCTCATGCTCAATGGCCGTCTCCCGGTGCGCCCCGGCGACACGATCCCGATCGCCTTCGATCCCGCTCATCTGCATCTCTTCGATGCGGAATCGGAAATGCGCCTGGACATCCTCAACGCCTGAGCGCGTCCGCCCCGGCGTATGGCGGCAGCTCACCCACCCTCCACCAATGCGGAGCGCCTGCGCAAGCGCCGCCGCGTTTCCGAAGGGCTTTCGGCAAAGCTGGAACGGTAGCTGCGTGAAAAAGCTGATGCCGAGTTGAACCCGGTCTCAGCTGCGATCTCAGCAAACGAAGCCTTGGTCTCTATGACCTTGCGCCGCGCCGCATTCAGCCTCAGTGCCAGATAATGCACATGCGGAGCCGCACCGACATCATCCTGGAACAGCGTCTGCAGATGACGGGCGCTGATGCCGACGCGGCGGGCCAATCGGACAAGGGTCAGCGGCTGTTCAACATTCCCCTCCATCAACCGCACGGCATGCGCCACGCGCGGATCTTTCATCCGCAATCCCACGGTCGATGATGTGTGCTGCACCTCACCCTGGAAACCACCCTGCTCATAGCTGAAAAGCCGGCTGACCTCGAGCGCCAGCGTATAGCCCTGTCGCCGACGGATGATCTCCAGCATCAGGTCCATGGTCGGCAGCGAGCCGCCGGTGGTGATCCGCTTGCCATCGATAACGAAACGTTCCTTGACCGCCCGCACCTGCGGATAGGCCAGCGCAAAATCCTCGAAGTCCTCCCAATGCGCGGTCGCCGAAACATTGTCGAGCAGGCTCGCCTCGGCCATCAGCCACGTCCCGGATTCGATCCCCGCGATGACCGAGCGATAGCGTGCGCTTTGTGACAAATTGCGCTTCAGCGAAGGCGTCGCCGCATTCCGCCAGTTATAGCTCGCCAATACGAAGAGTGGTGTGGTCGCGGTGCTTTGCTGAAAAACCCCATCCGCGGGCATCGGCACATGGCTGGTCGTCATCGCCGCATGACCATCCGGCGTGAACACCCGCCAGCGATAGAGTTCGCTTCCGGAAATGCGGTTGGCGCCGCGCAGCGGTTCGATCACTGAGGCGATCAGGATCAGGTTGGTCTCGGGCAAAACCAGAAGATCGATGTCGAGGCGGTCGATGGACGTTGCAAGCAAGATGACCTCCGGAGCTACCGATAAAGTATCAAACAGTTCCGAGAATGCAAAGCATGCGCCGAAATCTTGATGCGTAATACCTCCAAGAACGAGGGAGAACATTATGCCTCTTGCAATGAACCGCGACGTCTTCATCACCTGCGCGGTAACCGGAGCCGGTGATACCGTCTCGAAATCCAGCCATGTTCCGATCACGCCCAAGCAGATTGCCGACTCTGCCATCGATGCCGCCAAGGCGGGAGCAGCCGTCGTCCATTGCCATGTCCGCGACCCGGAAACCGGCGCCGCCAGCCGCCGCAAAGATCTCTATAAGGAAGTGACCGACCGTATCCGCTCCGCCGATATCGACGTCGTCCTCAACCTAACCGCCGGCATGGGCGGCGATCTGGTGTTCGGCAATGTCGAGGCGCCCTTCCCGCTCAACGAGAAAGCCACCGACATGGCCGGCGCGACCGAGCGGGTCAGCCATGTCGCCGAATGCCTGCCAGAAATCTGCACGCTCGACTGCGGCACGATGAACTTTTCGCTCGGCGACTATGTGATGACCAACACGCCGTCGATGCTGCGCGAGATGGCCCGGCAGATGACGGCGCTCGGTGTGCGCCCAGAAATCGAGGCCTTCGACACCGGTCACCTGTGGTTTGCCAAGCAGCTCGTCGAGGAAGGCCTGATCGAGGATCCGGTACTGATCCAGCTGTGCATGGGTATCCCGTGGGGCGCGCCCGACGACCTCAACACCTTCATGGCCATGGTCAACAACGTGCCGGCAAGCTGGACCTTCTCGGCCTTCTCGATCGGCCGCAATGCGCTGGCCTATCCGGCAGCCGCCGTGCTTGCCGGCGGGAATGTCCGCGTCGGCCTGGAAGACAACCTCTATGCCGGCAAGGGCAAGCTCGCCACCAATGCCGATCTGGTCGAAAAGGCCGTGACCGTCATCGAGGGCATGGGTGCGCGCATCATCGGCCCGGCCGAAGTCCGTGAAAAACTGAAATTGACGAAGCGATAGGATCGCGGCCTCCCTTCTCCCCGCCTGCGGGGAGAAGGTGCCCGAAGGGCGGATGAGGGGCTGAGCCTCCGACCTTCGTAATTGCCCCTTACCCTAACCCTTCTCCCCGCAAGCGGGGCGAGTGGACTTCTTTAAAAGCGGGAAAGGTGAATATGACAAGCATCAACAAGGCAGCCTGTATCGGCGGCGGCGTCATCGGCGGCGGATGGATCGCCCGCTTCCTTCTGGCCGGCATCGATGTCGCTGTCTTCGATCCGCATCCGGAAGCCAAACGCATCGTCGCCGAAGTTCTGGCCAATGCCGAGCGCGCCTATGCCATGCTGACCGGCGCACCGCTGCCAACACCCGGCAAGCTGACCTTCTGCGAGACACTGGAGGAAGCGGTTTCCAATGCCGACTGGATCCAGGAAAGCGTGCCGGAACGGCTCGATCTCAAGCGCGGCGTCCTCAACAAGATCGATGCGGCCGCAAAACCCGACGCCCTGATCGGCTCGTCAACGTCCGGACTGCTGCCGACCGACCTGCAGCGCGACATGCAGCACCCCGAACGCTTGTTCGTCGCCCATCCCTACAACCCGGTCTATCTGCTGCCCCTCGTCGAAATCGTCGGCGGTGAAAAGACCTCGCCTGAAACGATCAAGGCCGCCATGGACCGGCTTGGCCCGATCGGCATGAAGGGCGTGCATATTGCCCGCGAGATCGAGGCCTTTGTCGGCGACCGCCTGCTGGAAGCCTTATGGCGCGAAGCCCTCTGGCTGATCAAGGACGATATCTGCACCGTCGAGACGCTGGACGACGTCATCCGCTATTCCTTCGGCCTGCGCTGGGCCCAGATGGGTCTGTTCCAGACCTACCGCATCGCTGGCGGCGAAGCCGGCATGCGCCATTTCCTCGCCCAGTTCGGCCCCTGCCTGCAATGGCCCTGGACCAAGCTCACCGATGTAGTCGATCTCGACGATGCCCTGGTCGAGAAGATCGGCCAGCAATCGGACGAACAGGCAAATGGCCTGTCGATCCGCGAGCTGGAACGCATCCGCGATGAAAACCTGGTCGGCATCCTGCAATCGCTGAAGGGTGGCAAGGGCGGCGAAGGCTGGGGCGCCGGCAAGCTGCTGAAGGATTTCGAACAAACTCTCTGGGCCAAGGGCAGCGTCAAGACCGACATGGACGTCTCCCAGCCGCTCCGCCTCGTTGACACCAAGGTCAGCCCGGCCTGGGTCGACTACAACGGCCACATGACTGAACACCGCTACCTGCAGGTCTTCGGCGACACGACCGACGCCCTGCTGCGCCTGATCGGCGTCGATCTCGCCTATGTCGAAGCGGGTCACAGCTACTATACGGTCGAAACCCATATTCGTCATATCGGCGAGGCCAAGCTTGGCCAGGCGATCCATGCGACCTGCCAGGTGCTTTCGACCGATGACAAGCGCCTGCACGTCTTCCACACCATCCACGACACGGCAAGCGGTGCGACCATAGCCACGGCCGAGCAGATGTTGCTGCATGTGAATTCGGCAGCCGGCAAGACGGTTGCCGCCCGCATCGACATTCTCGCTAAACTCCGGCCGATCGCAGACGCTCATGCCGCGCTCGCCGCGCCTGATGGCGCGGGCCGACAGGTGGGGCAGAAGAAATAGCCATGATCGATCCAGCCGCCTCTTACCTGCCCTGCCGGGCACAGCCTCCCCGCAAGCGGGAAGAAGGTCAGGTTGCGGCGCAAGCCATGTCGGGAACCACGGGAGACAGCAGATGAATTTCGGCCTCACCCAGGAACAGGAGATGATCGTCCAGACGGTGCGCGATTTCGTCGAGAACGAGATTTATCCGCACGAGGATCTTGTCGAGCGGACAGGGGAAGTGCCGCCGGATCTCGGCGCCGAGATCAAGCGCAAATGTATCGAACTCGGCTTTTATGCCTGTAACTTCCCCGAAGAACTCGGCGGCGCCGGCCTCGATCCCTTGGCCTTCACCCTGGTCGAGCGTGAACTTGGTCGGGGCTCCATGGGCCTGACCGTCTTTTTCGGGCGCCCCTCCGGCATCCTGATGGCCTGCGAGGGCGAACAGCGCGAGCGTTACCTGTTGCCGGCCGTTCGCGGAGAACGGGTTGACGCTCTCGCCATGACCGAGCCGGATGCAGGGTCTGATGTCCGCGGAATGAAATGTTCGGCCCGCCGCGACGGCAGCGACTTCATCATCAACGGCACGAAACATTTCATCTCCCATGCCGATCTCGCCGATTTTGTTATCCTCTTTGCCGCGACCGGCGAGGAAGAGACTTCGAAGGGCCCGAAGAAAAAGATCACCGCCTTCCTTGTCGACCGCGACACGCCGGGCTTCGAGATCCGCAAGGGCTACAGTTCCCTCTCTAATCGCGGCTATCACAACAGCATCCTGACCTTCACCGACTGTCGCCTGCCGCAGGCCCAGGTTCTGGGCGAAGTGGATCGCGGTTTCGACATCGCCAACGAATGGCTGTCGGGCACCCGCCTGACGGTGGCGGCCACTTGCGTCGGCCGCGCCCGCCGTGTCTTCGACATGGCTCTGCCCTATGCCGCCGAGCGGAAACAATTCGGCAAGCCGATCGGTGTGAATCAGGGCGTCTCCTTCAAGCTCGCCGACATGATCACCGAGATCGATGCCGCCGACCTGCTGACGCTCTCGGCCGCCTGGCGCGTGACGGAAGGCCATGCCGCCAACCGGGAAATTGCGTCAGCCAAGCTCTATGCCTCGGAAATGCTGGCGCGCGTTACCGACGAAGCCATCCAGATTTTCGGTGGCATGGGACTGATGGACGATCTGCCGATTGGCCGCTTCTGGCGTGACGCCCGCGTCGAGCGCATCTGGGACGGCACCTCGGAAATCCAGCGCCACATTATCAGCCGCGACCTGCTGCGGCCGTTCGGAGCGTAGGATGGTGTTGAACAGCGCCAAGGTTACCCCCCTCTGCCCTGCCGGGCATCTCCCCCTCAAGGGGGGAGATCGGCAAGGCGCAGCCGCTTTGCGCACCGCGCCCCCCCCGTTAGGAAGAAAAATCATCGCGGCTGGCCGAGCCGTCTGCGCGGTTCAATCTACCCCCTTGAGGGGGAGATGGCCGGCAGGCCAGAGGGGGGTGTTTTTGGGTGGATGCCCATGACCCCCCGCCCCCTCGACCGCCTCATCCGCCCCCGCTCCATCGCCGTCTTCGGCGGCAAGGAAGCGCGCCGCGTCATACAGCAATGCGACAAGATGGGCTTTGCCGGCGAGATCTGGCCGGTGCATCCAAAACTCGACGAGATCGAGGGGCGACGCTGCTATCGTTCAGTGGCCGATCTGCCGGCCTCCCCCGATGCCGCCTTCGTCGGCGTCAACAGAAACCTCACCGTCGAGATCGTCCAAGCCCTTTCGCGCATCGGCGCCGGCGGCGCGATCTGTTATGCCTCCGGCTTCAGCGAAGCGGCCGGAGAACTCTCCGATGCCGTCGATTTGCAAGCGTCCCTCGTCGAGGCCGCAGGCGCGATGCCGATCATCGGACCCAACTGCTACGGCCTGATCAACGGCCTCGACGGCGCGCTGCTCTGGCCCGACCAGCACGGCATAGTCCGGGTGGAAAAGGGTGTGGCGATCCTCACTCAGTCTTCCAACATCGCCATCAATCTCTCCATGCAGCGCCGCGGCCTGCCGATCGCCTATCTCATGACCGCTGGCAACCAGGCCCAGACCGGTCTTTGCGATATGGCGCTGGCAGCACTCGAAGACCCACGCGTCACCGCCATCGGCCTGCATGTCGAAGGTTTCGACAGTCTCGCGTCCCTGCAGGCGCTCGCCGACCGCGCTCGCGCTTTGAACAAGCCGGTCGTGGTGCTGAAAGTCGGGAAGTCCGAACAGGCCCGCCTGGCGACGGTCTCCCACACCGCCTCGCTGGCTGGCGGCGATGCGGTCGCCTCTGCCGTCCTGGCCCGCCTCGGAATCGGCCGCGTCTCGACCCTGCCGGAACTGATCGAAACGCTGAAACTGCTGCATATTGCAGGTCCTCTCGTCAGCAACCGGCTATCCTCGATGAGCTGCTCCGGTGGCGAAGCCTCCCTGATGGCCGATGCGGCTTACGACAGCGCGGCCGATTTTCCACCGCTGAAAGCCGAACAGTTGATCCTCCTGCGCGAAAGCCTGGGCGCGATGGTGACACTCTCCAATCCGCTCGACTACCACACGTTTGTCTGGGGCGATTTCGACCGCCAGCGCACCGCTTTCGCAGCCATGTTTGCCGGTGACTTTGCCCTCAATCTGCTGGTGCTCGACCTACCCCGCAACGACCGTTGCGATGACGCCGACTGGATCACCACCATCGACGCCGTGACGGCAGCCGCCAGCGACACAGGCGCGCTCGCCGGCATCGTGGCGACACTGCCTGAAAACATGCCGGAGGAGGTAGCGCTTCGTCTGATGACGGCCGGCATCGTCCCCTTCTGCGGCATCGAGGAAACCATTGCCGCAGCCTCGGTCGCAAGCGCCATCGGCGCCGCCTGGCAAAAGCCGGCCGCAGCGCCGCTGCTCGATATACAGCCGAGTGCCGGCGAACCGGAGACATTGAACGAGTTCGACGCCAAGGCCGCACTTGCCAACTTTGGTGTTTCCGTTCCGCGCGGCATGGTGGCGGACAGTCCTGAACAGGCTGCAGAATGCGCCGCCCAACTCGGCTTTCCTGTTGCCGTCAAAGGTCTGGGTATCGACCACAAGAGCGAAGCCGGCGCCGTATTTCTCAACCTGTGCGATTATAAGCAGGTTGAACAGGTGGCGAGAAACATGGCTTCGATCACGTCACGGTTTCTGGTCGAAGCCATGGTCGACCGGCCTGTTGCCGAGCTGATCGTCGGTGCCATCCGCGACCCCCTGGCCGGACTCGTTCTCACCCTCGGTGCAGGCGGTATTTTGGTGGAATTGCTGCAGGATTCGGCGATTGTCACGCTTCCGACGACAGAAGAGGCCATTCTGGAAGCGATATCATCCTTGAAGATCAAGAAACTCATTGATGGCTATCGCGGAGGCCCCGAAGGGGACTTGCTCGCGACCATTAAAACCGTCGCAGCAACAGCAGATTATGTCGTAAAGAACGCTGCAACCCTGGAAGAACTCGACCTTAATCCGTTGATGATCCTCAAGAATGGGCACGGTGCCGTTGCGGCCGATGCCCTCATTCGACAAAGGAGGTAGCATAGGTTGAACAGTCCCATTCGCACCCGGCGCGACGGCGGTATCCTTGAGGTCGTCATTGATCGCCCGAAGGCCAACGCGATCGACCTCGCGACCAGCCGTGAGATGGGCCTGATTTTCCAAGGCTTCCGCGACGACCCGGATTTGCGCGTGGCGATTCTCACCGGCACCGGCGAGAAATTCTTCTGCGCCGGCTGGGACCTGAAAGCGGCGGCCGACGGCGACGCTGTCGATGGCGATTATGGCGTCGGCGGCTTCGGCGGATTGCAGGAACTGCGTCACCTGAACAAGCCGGTGATCTGCGCCGTCAACGGCATCTGTTGCGGCGGTGGCCTGGAAATTGCGCTGTCGGCCGATCTGATCCTTGCCGCCACCCATGCGACCTTCGCTTTGCCGGAAATCCGCTCGGGCACGGTGGCCGACGCCGCCTCGATCAAGCTGCCGAAGCGCATCCCCTATCACATCGCCATGGACATGCTGTTGACCGGCCGCTGGCTTGATTGCACCGAGGCCCACCGCTGGGGCTTCGTCAACGAGATCGTCGCGGCAGACCAGCTAATGGACCGCGCCTGGCAACTGGCGCGGCTGCTCGAAAGCGGTCCGCCGCTGGTCTATGCCGCCATCAAGGAAATTGTTCGTGAAGCTGAGGGCGAACCGTTCCAGACTGTCATGAACAAAGTCACCAAACGACAGCTGGCAACGGTCGACGCCCTTTACGCGAGCGACGATCAAAAGGAAGGTGCAAGGGCCTTCGCCGAAAAGCGAGACCCGATCTGGAAAGGAAAGTGAAAACGGCGACTGACATCGCGTCGTTCTTGCACATGATCACGGCCAAGACGGTTTGATGCGGAAGAGGAAACCGCGTCCTGCCAAATGTTCGGGAAGTTCTGTCAACGCATAATAACGAAGGAACAGGGGAATGACTGACTATTTGAACCACCTCACCAAGGGCGGCCTCAGCCGCCGCGAATTCATGGGCCGCGCGCTTGCTGCTGGCGTCTCCTTGACGGTCGCAAGCCAACTTTTTGCCGACAGCGCCCAGGCACAGGAGCCGAAGCGCGGCGGCCATCTGAAGCTCGGCCTCGAAGGCGGCTCGGCCACCGACAGCAACGACCCGGCAAAATTCCTGTCGCAGGTCATGTTCTGCATCGGCCGCTGCTGGGGCGACATGCTGGTCGAATCCGAGCCGCTGACCGGCCAGCCGGTTCCGGCACTGGCCGAAAGCTGGGAACCATCGGCCGACGCCTCGACCTGGACCTTCAAGATCCGCAAGGGCGTCAAGTTCCACGACGGCAAGGACCTGACGATTGATGACGTCGTGAAGACCCTGCAGCGCCACACCGACGAAAAGTCGGAATCCGGTGCGCTTGGCGTCATGAAGTCGATCAAGGAAATCAAGGCCGACGGCGACAATCTCGTGCTGACCCTCACCGAAGGCAATGCCGACCTGCCGCTGCTGTTGACCGACTACCACCTCGTCATTCAGCCGAATGGCGGCTATGATGATCCAAGCTCGGCAAACGGCACCGGTCCCTACAAGATGACCAGCTTCGAACCGGGCGTCCGCGCCACCTTCGAGCGCAACAAGGAAGACTGGCGCACCGACCGCGGCTTCGTCGATTCGATCGAGATCATCGGCATCAACGACGCTACCGCCCGTATCGCAGCACTGTCGTCCGGCCAGGTGCACTACATCAACCGCGTCGATCCGAAGACGGTATCGCTTCTGAAGCGCGCGCCGACCGTTGAAATCCTTTCGACGTCGGGCCGCGGCCACTATGTCTTCATCATGCATTGCAACACCGCGCCGTTCGACAACAACGACCTGCGCATGGCATTGAAATATTCGATGGACCGCGAAACCATGGTCGAGAAGATCCTCGGCGGCTATGGCAAGGTCGGCAATGACTTTCCGATCAACGAGACCTATGCGCTCTTCCCCGAGGGCATCGAGCAGCGCGCCTATGATCCGGACAAGGCCGCCTTCCACTACAAGAAGTCCGGCCATAGCGGCCCGGTCCTGCTGCGCACCTCCGACGTCGCCTTCCCGGGTGCTGTCGATGCAGCCGTTCTCTACCAGGAAAGCGCCAAGAAGGCCGGCATCGAAATCGAGGTCAAGCGCGAGCCGGGTGACGGCTACTGGTCCAACGTCTGGAACGTGCAGCCCTACTCCACCTCCTATTGGGGTGGCCGACCGACCCAGGATCAGATGTATTCCACGGCTTACCTTTCGACCGCCGACTGGAACGACACCCGCTTCCTGCGTCCGGACTTCGACAAGATCCTGCTCGAAGCCCGCTCGGAACTCGACGAGGCCAAGCGCAAGGAAATGTACCGCGACATGGCGATGATGGTTCGCGACGAAGGCGGCCTGATCCTGCCGATGTTCAACGACTTCGTGAACGCCGCCTCCAAGCAGGTGAAAGGTTACGTGCACGACATCGGCAACGACATGTCGAACGGCTATGTCGCGACCCGCGTCTGGCTCGACGCCTGATGACGGGCACTGGACCTTCTCAAGGTCCGGCCACGCCGAATGATGCGCCCGGGGCTGAAGAGCCCCGGGTCGCGATCATTGCGGGTGGACCGGCACTCCTGACAGGGAGCGGAGCAAAAGGCGCCACCGCCGGTGGCATTCGGCTCCTGCGCAGCCCCCTCGCATCGCTGATCCTGCAACGCCTCGCCCTCAGCGTGGCGTTGCTGTTTGCCGTCTCCATACTGATCTTCGGCGGCGTCGAGGCGCTTCCCGGCGATTTCGCCACCACCTATCTCGGCCAATCGGCAACCCCGCAGGCGGTCGACAACATCCGCAAGGATCTCGGCCTCGACAAGCCACTGACCGAACGTTACGTCACCTGGCTCGGCGGCGCCGTGCAGGGCGATTTCGGCACGTCCTGGGCGAGCCGCAATTCGGTCAGCGAACAGATCGGCAAGCGGCTCGGAAATTCGCTTTTCCTCGCCTTCTTTGCTGCGATCGTCTCCGTACCGCTCGCCATCGGGCTCGGCATGCTCGCCGTGCAATACCGCAACCGCCTGCCCGACCGCATCATCAACATCGTCTCGCTGGCGGCAATCTCGCTGCCGGAATTCTTCATCGGCTACCTGCTGATCCTGTTCTTCGCCGTCAATCTCGGTATCGCGACATTCCCGTCCACCGTCTATGACAGCATGACTTTCCTTGAACGTCTGAAGGCCATCGCTCTACCAGTCACCACGCTGGTTCTGGTCGTGCTCGCGCACATGATGCGCATGACCCGCGCTGCCATCCTCAGCGTCATGTCGTCTGCCTATGTCGAAACCGCTGAACTCAAGGGCCTGTCGAGCCTGCGCATCATCGCCCGCCACGCGGCTCCCAACGCGATTGCCCCGGTGATTACCGTCGTGGCACTCAACCTCGCCTATCTTGTGGTCGGCGTCGTCGTGGTTGAGGTTGTCTTCGTCTATCCCGGCATGGGCCAGTATATGGTGGATGCGGTGACGGTTCGCGACATGCCGGTGGTCCAGGCCTGCGGCCTGATCTTCGCCGCCTTCTACATTCTGCTCAACATGGCAGCCGATATCCTCGCCATACTGGCCAACCCACGGCTGAGGCATCCACGATGAGATTACGCTCCATCCCCCTCAGTGCCTGGGTCGGTATCCTCGGCATCGCCATCGCCATCTTCGCCGCCATCTTCGCCGATTTCATCGCGCCCTACGGCGAACGCGAAATCGTCGGCGATATCTGGCTGCCCATGGGCGGCGACTTCCTGCTCGGCACCGACAACTTGGGCCGCGACCTCCTGTCGCGTCTGATCTTCGGCGCCCGCACCACGATCAGCGTCGCGCTGGCGGCCAGCATTTTGTGTTTCTCGCTCGGCATGATCCTGAGTTTTACCGCCGCCGTCACAGGCGGCGTGGTCGATCAGGTCCTGTCCCGGCTCAACGATCTGATGATGTCGGTCCCGGCCCTGATCCTTGCCCTCGTCATCCTCGCGGTGCTGCCGCAGAACATCTTCATCCTGATCACCGTCATGGCGGTGATCGACAGTACCCGCGTCTACCGCCTCGGTCGCGCCGTGGCGCTCGATGTTGCAGTGATGGAGTTCGTCGAGGCAGCCAAGCTGCGCGGCGAAGGCAAGATCTGGATCATCTTCCGCGAGATCCTTCCCAACACGCTGTCGCCGCTGCTCGCCGAATTCGGCCTGCGTTTTGCCTTCTCGATCCTGTTCCTCTCCACGCTCTCGTTCCTCGGGCTCGGCATTCAGCCGCCGGCCGCGGACTGGGGCGGCATGGTCAAGGACAACAAGGACGGCATCATCTTCGGCATATCGGCAGCCCTCGTTCCCGGCGGGGCGATCGCAGCCCTCGCAGTCTGTGTCAATCTGGTCGTCGACTGGCTGCTCAAGCGCACGTCCAGCCTGAAAGGAGGACGCGGCGATGCATAACCTTCTGTCCGTCAAGAACCTCAAGATCGAGGCCACCAGCTATCCGCCCGGCGCGCCGCCCAAGCGGGTCACGCTGGTCGACAATGTTTCCTTCGACCTCGCCAAGGGCAAGGTGCTGGGCCTGATCGGCGAATCCGGCGCCGGCAAATCGACCATCGGCCTGTCGGCGCTCGCCTATGGCCGTGGTGGTGCGGAAATCACCGGCGGCCAGGTCCTGCTCGACGGCACCGACATCCTGCCGCTCGGCAAGAACGGCATCCGCAAGATCCGCGGTGCCCGCGTCTGTTATGTCGCGCAATCGGCCGCTGCCGCCTTCAACCCGGCCCACAAGCTCGGCAATCAGGTGATCGAAGCGACCGTCATGCACGGCCTGATGAGCCGTGAGGAGGCCCGCAAGCGCGCTCTCTACCTGTTCCAGGTACTTGGCCTGCCCAATCCCGAGACCTTCGGAGACCGTTTCCCGCACCAGGTCTCCGGCGGCCAGTTGCAACGCGCGATGACCGCCATGGCGCTCTGCTCCAACCCGGAACTGATCGTCTTCGACGAACCGACGACGGCACTCGACGTCACCACCCAGATCGACGTACTTGCCGCCATCAAGCACGCGATCGAGGAAACGAATACTGCTGCCCTCTACATCACCCATGATCTCGCGGTCGTCGCGCAGATCTCCGACGACATCATGGTTCTGCGCCACGGCAAAACGGTGGAATACGGCCCTGTGCAGCAGATCATCGAAGCCCCGCGCGAGGATTACACCCGCGCGCTGGTCAATGTCCGCCAGACGGCCCGCGACGAGGCGCCCGACCAGACGAACACCCTGCTCAAGGTCGAGCATGTCAGCGCCCAGTATTCCAACGGCTTCAAGGTGCTGCATGACGTCTCGCTGCATCTGCCCAAGGGCCAGACACTGGCAATCGTCGGCGAATCCGGTTCGGGCAAATCGACGCTCGCCCGCGTCATCACCGGCCTCCTGCCGCATAGCGAAGGCGGCGTCATCTTCGATGGCAAGCAGATGCCCCCCGCCCTGAAAAACCGTTCACGCGAGGACCTGCGCCGCATCCAGCTAATCTATCAGATGGCAGACACGGCAATGAACCCGCGCCAGACTGTGCGCGACATCATCGGCCGGCCGCTGACCTTCTACTACGGCCTGCACGGTGCGGCAAAGACGGCAAGGGTGAAGGAACTTCTCGACCAGATCGAAATGGGCTCCGGCTTCGTCGACCGCTATCCGGCAGAGCTTTCGGGTGGCCAGAAGCAGCGTGTCGCGATCGCAAGGGCGCTCGCTGCCAAGCCTGACCTCATCCTGTGCGACGAGCCGACATCAGCCCTCGATCCGCTGGTGGCGGAAGGCATCCTGAAACTGCTGCTGCGATTGCAGCAAGAAGAACAACTCTCCTATGTCTTCATCACCCATGACATCGGCATCGTCCGTGCCATTGCCGATTCGGTCGCCGTCATGCATCGCGGCAATCTGGTCCGCTTCGGCCCGAAATCGAAAGTGCTGGCACCGCCGTTCGACGACTACACCGACCTGCTGCTGAAATCCGTTCCCGAGATGGAAATCGGCTGGCTGGAAAAGGTACTCGCCACCCGCAAGATGGCCAGCGCCGACAACTGAGGCCTTAGAGCGTTTCCGGGTTAGATTGAAGCATTCTGCCGGAGCAGGTTTTCGTTGGGGCAGAGACGATTGGCGAAGGGCATACCACCCGGTACGTCCGAGCCGATCGCCTCTGATCCCGGCGGAAAGATGCCCGGCCCCTCGGGTTGGCTGAAGCGGGCCGCATGATTGCCCGGCCATGCGGCCCGCTTCAGCCAACAGAATGCTTCAATCTAAGCCGGAAACGCTCTAGTAACCGCCGGGCACCGTCAGCACCTCGGCTGACGGCGTCTGGAGAAATTCACGCACGGTGGCCGGAAGCTGCCGTGCGCCAAACGAAAGAACCCCGCAACGCGCCAGCATCTGCCGCTTGTCCGGGTTCTGCCCGATATGCCGCCAGATCACCCGCGATGCATAGGGCAGGTTTTCCTTGCGCCATGAGACGCCCATGGTCGTACCACGCAGATAGACGCGCTGGTGCACATCAAACGGCATCAGGATCGTCTGCGACATCATCGGCTGGCGAGCGATGCTGCGCTCGGTGATGAAGATGCGGTTGCGCCAGAAGGCGGCCAGACCGACATATTTCGAATATTGCCGAATCTCGTTCTCGACGTCGCGAATGCGCTCGATCGATTTGACATGCACCGAGCCGTTTTCCTCCTGCAGTCTGGCACAGGAGCAGACGACAAGGCCCGGCCAGGACAGCGACAGATGATAGGTCTGGAAATAGCCGAGATGGCGGCGCAGCGCCTGCATGTCGCCCAGCAAGCCATCGAGCAAGTGCCCGCCATCGGCCAATCGCCGGTCCGGACGCTGCATGCGGGTACGAAAGACATCCGCGGAAAGATCGAAATCCTGTGCAGTCAGGCCGAAGAACCCCGCGATGCGCGCGAGATTGTGGGCCGATGGCCGCGCTTCGCCGGAAATATAGCGGTTGAACTGTTGCCTGTTCAGCCCGATGTCGCGGCAGATTTCCGAGATCGACCGCCGCGTCGCACAAGCCAGCCGGAGATTTTCAACGAATGCATCACGGCCTGCCATACACCAATTCCTTAGCGGCGAGAATGACAGCGTAAACCAGTGTAAAACAGCGTCAAGTCGCGAAATTGTAACGGCTGTGCTTGCCGCTAGGCTCCCGGTCAACAATCCACACAAGGGGCAACGAACAATGCGTGATTTTACCAAGACTTCCGGCCTGCTCGACGGCGGCATCAATCGCCGCGGTTTCCTCGGCGGCACGACGGCGCTCGGCCTTGCCGCAGGCTTCGGCGGCAGCCTTCTTCTGCCGAATGGTGCACGGGCACAGGAGCCCAAGCGCGGCGGCCATCTGAAGATGGGCCTCAAGGGCGGCGCCGCCACCGATACGCTCGATCCCGCCACCTACAGCGCGTCGGTTCTGTTCGTCGTCGGCCATCTCTGGGGTGACACGCTGGTCGAATCCGACCCGAAGACCGGTGCCGCCCTGCCCTCGATTGCAACCTCCTGGGAGCCGTCGGCGGATGCCTCCGTCTGGACCTTCAAGATCCGCAGCGACATCGCCTTCCACGACGGCAGCAAGATGACCGTGGCCGACATCATCGCCACGTTGAAGCGCCATTCCGACGCCAATTCCAAGTCCGGCGCACTCGGCCTGATGTCTTCGATCAAGACCATCGAGGAAAAAGCCGGCGACCTGGTGTTGACGCTGACCGAAGGCAATGCCGATCTCCCGTTGATGCTGACCGACTATCACCTGATCATCCAGCCGGGCGGCGGCGTCGACAATCCGACGGCAGCAATCGGCACGGGTCCCTACAAGTTGAAAAGCTTCGAGGCCGGCGTTCGCGCCACCTTCGAGAAGAACGCCGAGGACTGGCGCGCGGATCGCGGCTATGTCGACAGTATCGAGATCATCGTGATGAACGATGCGACCGCCCGCATCGCCGCACTCTCGTCCGGCCAGGTACATTTCATCAACAATATCGACCCGAAGACCGTGCCGCTTCTGAAGCGTGCGCCGAAGGTCGAGATCATCCGCAATGCCGGCAAGGGCTTCTATTCCTTCCTGATGCATTGCGACACCGCGCCCTTCGACAACAACGACCTGCGTCTTGCGCTGAAATATTCGATCGACCGACAGGAAATCCTCGACCGTGTGCTCGGCGGCTACGGCACGATCGGCAACGACTATCCGGTCAACAGCGCCTATGCGCTGGCCCCTGAAGGCATCGAACAACGCAGCTATGATCCGGACAAGGCAGCCTTCCACTTCAAGAAGTCGGGCCATGACCGCCCGATCCTGCTCAGGACATCGGATGCCGCATTTGCGGGTGCGGTCGATGCTGCCGTTCTCTATCAGGAAAGCGCCAAAAAGGCCGGTATCGAACTGCAGGTGCAGCGCGAGCCCGAGGATGGCTACTGGACCAATGTCTGGAACGTACAGCCTTTCTGCGCCTCCTACTGGGGCGGCCGGCCGACGCAGGATTCGCGCTATTCGACATCCTATCTGTCGACGGCCGAATGGAACGATACGCATTTCAAGCGCGAGGATTTCGACAAGCTGCTGCTGCAGGCCCGCTCTGAACTCGACGACGCCAAGCGCCGCGAAATGTATCACACGATGGCAGTGTTGGTCCGCGACGAAGGCGGCCTCATCCTGCCCGTCTTCAACGACTACATCATGGCCGCGTCGACATCGCTGAAAGGCTTCGTTGAGGATATCGGCAACGACATGTCGAACGGCTATATCGGCAGCCGCGTCTGGTTCGACGCGTAAGTATTGGGTAACGGGGTTAGAAACATGTCCACACGCAGCTTTACCGTCATCGAGAACGAATGGATCGTGCTGGCCGATGGCACACGCCTCGCCGCCCGCATCTGGATGCCGGACGGTGCGGACGCCGACCCCGTCCCCGCCGTCTTCGAATTCTTGCCCTACCGCAAGCGCGACGGGACCAGCCCGCGCGACGAATCCACCTATCCGGTCTTCGCAGCCGCTGGCATCGCCGGCGTGCGTGTCGACATCCGCGGTTCCGGCGAGTCCGATGGCGTGATCGACGGTGAATATACCGAACTGGAGCTTGCCAATGCCTGCGAACTGATCGGCTGGATCGCCGAACAGCCCTGGTCGAACGGCTCGGTCGGCATGATGGGCATTTCCTGGGGCGGCTTCAACTGCCTGCAGGTGGCCGCCCTTCGCCCGCCTGCCCTGAAGGCCGTCATCTCGATCGCATCTACGACCGACCGCTACAATGACGACATCCACTACAAGAACGGCACGCATCTCTCGGCTCAGCTTTCCTGGGCCGCAACGATGCTCGCCTATCAGTCGCGCGCGCCGGATCCTGAAATCGTCGGCGACCGTTGGCGCGAGATGTGGATGGAGCGGTTGGAAAACGAGCCCTTCTTCATGGAGGAATGGCTGGCCCATCAGCGCCGCGACGCATTCTGGAAACACGGCTCGATCCGCGAGGATTTTTCCGCTGTCGAAGTACCGTCGCTGGTGATCGCCGGCTGGGCCGATGGTTACCGCAACACACCGCTTCTCGCCGTCGAAGGCATGAGCGACCGGTCAAAGGCCCTGATCGGCCCGTGGGTGCATAAATACCCGCATTTTGCCTGGCCGAAACCACGCGCCGATTTCCACGGCGAGGCCATCGCCTTCTGGAACCACTGGCTGCGCGGCGAGGAAAACGGCATCGAAAAACTACCCCAGGCCCGCGCCTATATCCTGGAAGGACCAAAGCCCGCACCACGCCGCGATGTTGATCCCGGCTTCTGGATTTCCAAGGACACCTGGCAGGCGCCGGAGATGCAATGCTTCTCCGTCGAGGCTTTCGGCACGCTGACCGAAGGCCTGCCGGTCCCGCATGCGCCGGCCCATGACGTGCATCTGAAATCGCCGCTCGATACCGGCACGGCCGCCGGCGAATGGTTCACGCTGAAGCCCGATGCGGAACTGGCCGGCGACCAGCGTATCGACGACGCCGGATCGCTGACCTTCCAGACCTCCCCACTCTCCGGTGCATATGACTTTCTCGGTCGGCCGGAACTTACCGTTACACTGAGCAGCGACGCCCCCGTCGCCAACCTGATCGCCCGCATTGTCGACGTGCATCCCGACGGCACGGCGACGCGCGTCTCCTTCGGCGTGCTTAACCTCACCCACCGCGACGGCAATGGCGACCCACGGCCGATGGAGCCCGGCAAGCCGACGCAGATCCGCCTTGTGCTCGACGCCTGCGGTTACCGCTTCAAGCCCGGCCATCGCATTCGTCTGTCGCTGTCGACCGCCTATTGGCCGATGATCCTGCCGTCGCCGACCGATGTCGGCCTGACCCTCGACATCGCCTCGCTCGGCCTCGCCATGCCGAAGCTGGGCGCGCATGACAGGTTCGAGATGAAGCAGCCGGACAATGCCAATCCGCTGCCGACCTATATCGAACATTCACCGGGCAAGACCGATCGCAAGGTCGTCCGCGACATGTCGGCCAATCGCACCGACTACACGATCTTCGAGGATACCGGTCTGTTCGAACATCCGGGCACCGGCCTGTCGACAAGACAGGTGCGCGACGAAACCTGGTCGATCTCACCCGGTGATCCGCTCTCGATGAACGGCACCTCGGTCTGGACCTGCGACATGCAGCGGCCCGGTTGGTCGGTACGCACGGTTTCCACCTCGCGCATCGCCTGCACCGAGACCGAATGGCTGATCAGCGCTTCTGTTGTCGCCTACGAGGGCGAGACCCGGGTCTTCGAAAAGACCTTCCCGCAAAAGGCGATACTCCGCGACCTTATGTAGTCGTCGACGACAATGCGCGGATCGCGGCGATGGCGCGATCCGCATCTGCCACCGGCACGAAAATATGGTCGTGGCAATAGGCAGCGACGACATTGGCGCTGATGCCTTGCTTGGTCAGCGCCGTCGCCAGAGCCGCCGTCAATCCGACCGCTTCGAGCGAGGAATGCACCGAGATCGTGATGCAGCGCAACGGCATGCTCGCGGTGATCCCCGCTGCGTCCGCCGCCGCCTTCGGTAGGATCAGCGTCAGCCCCTCCGCCTCGAAGAAAAGCCCTATCGGCTTCATCGCCAGGTAATCGGACGCCTTATCCGCAGCAACGGTCGCATAGACGAACTCGCCCTCGACCAGCCTTGGCTCCAGGCTCGCCAGCAGGACACTGAGATTGGAAATCCCGCTCATCCGGACACACCCGCCATCCGATTGATCGCCTGGCAGAGATGCGCAAAACCAGCACCTGCGCCCTCGCTCATGTGCCTGGCGCGCAACCAGGCATGCACCATCTGTGGCTCCTCGCGGAAGGTCGTGGCCACGCCCGCCTGTCTCAGCCTCTCGGCATAATGCCGGCCATCGTCGCGCAGCGGATCGAAATGCGCCACTGTAATATAGGCCGGTGGCAGACCGGTCAGCGATTGCGCCAGAAGCGGATAGGCAACCACATCATCCGCCGGCGCCTGCAGAACAGCCCGGTAATAGCCGACATCCGCCGTCGTCAGCCCAGGCGCCTCGGCCATCTCCGCATAGGAACCCGACACCAAGTCGCCACCAAGCGCCGGATAGACCAAAACCTGCCCGACAATGCCGGACAATCCAGCATCGCGCGCCCGGACCGCCAGCCCCGCCGCGAGATTGCCGCCGGCGCTGTCCCCGATCAGAACGACCTTGCGCCCATCTGCCAACAGATGCATCAGCACGGCAAAACAGTCATCCGTCTGCGCCGGCCAGACATGCTCCGGCGCCAGCCGGTAGTCGACGGAAACAAGCTCAGCCCCGGCGTGCTCGGCGATCTCGGCGCAGATCGCATGATGGCTCTCAAGCGACCCAACGACGAAACCGCCGCCATGAATGTAGTAGAGCTGGGTTTGCGTGCGGGTCTCAGCTAGTCGGTAGCGCCGGATCGCGACGGGCCCGATATAACCATCTTCCGTCTCCATGCCGTCCGGCAGCGGTCGGTCGAAGCGGGCGCAGAGCGCGTCATACCAGGCCCGCTGCTGGACGATCGAGGCATTGACGGCGTCTGGCGGATAGAACCCGTCGCAGATCTCCAGGAATTGCAGGATCGCCGGCTCGGAGGGGCGCGGCTTTGGGTGGTTTGGTCGGTGAAGATCCATGCGTAAAATCTGCCTCGGCGAACGGTCCATAACGAAAGGCCGATGCTAGGCGCTTTTGCCGGCGAAGCAACGTGCATCCTCGTCATGCGGCATTTGTTGCTGTGCATTGCCACACCGCGCCCTATAGTCGATCCATCCCATTGCCGACCGGCGACCACGAGAGGAGAACGACATGAAGATCACCAAGGCGGGCGCCATTGCCTCGACGAAGGGCCCCGCCGAATATTTCACCGGAACAGTGCGCATCGACGCACGCTTCCAGGCCGACGAGCCGGCAAAAATCGGCGGTGCCACCGTCACCTTCGAACCCGGCGCTCGCACTGCCTGGCACACGCATCCGCTCGGCCAGACCCTGTTCGTCACGGCAGGCTTCGGCCTCGCGCAGCAGGAAGGCGGCCCGATCGAGGAAATCCGGCCCGGCGACATCGTCTGGTTCCCGCCGGGCGTCAGGCACTGGCACGGCGCATCGCCGACGACTGCCATGACCCATCTGGCCATCGCCGAGGCGGTCGATGGCAAGTCCGTCGACTGGCTGGAACAGGTCACCGACGCCCAGTATCAGCCGAAGCCGTAAAAGCGCGGCGTGAACGAGCCGGCAACTTCGCGCGCATCAGCGCTCGAAGTTGCGGATCACCTCGATAAACGTATCGCCATACCGTTCCAGCTTCGATTGGCCGACGCCGGAAATACCGAGCAATTCGTCGCTGCTCGTCGGCCGCTCGATCGCAAACGACACCAGCGTCGTATCGGGAAACACCACATAGGGCGGAACGCCGAGATCTTTGGCGATCTCCATTCGGGCCCGGCGCAGCGCTTCGAACAGTTCCATGTCCGAGCCCTCCAACGCCGCCTTGGCATTGGCGGAACTGGCCGAAACCGACCGGGAGGCCTTCCCGGTCGTCGGGCGGTCCTTGCGGAAATGCACTTCGCGCTCGCGCTTGAAGACGGCGCGTGCCTCCGCCTCCAGCTTCAGCGCGCCGAAAGCCGTATGGTCGACGCTCACCAGACCGGCGGCAAGAAGCTGGCGATAAACCGATTGCCATGTCTTCGACGCCAGATCCTTTCCCGCCCCGAAGACCGGCATATCGACATGGCCGAAGCGGCTGGTCTTTTCGTTTTCATTGCCGAGCAGCACGTCGATCAGATGGCCGGTGCCGAAGCGTTCGCCGGTCCGGTAGATAGCCGCCAGCGCCTTGATTGCAGCCTCCGTTCCGTCCCAGGTCTCAACCGGCTTCAGGCAGGTATCGCAATTGCCGCACTGGCCGCCATGCGCCTCGCCGAAATGCTTGAGGATCGCCTGGCGGCGGCAGCCCGCCGTCTCGCAGATCGCCAGCAGGGCATTGAGTTTCGCCCGCTCGACCCGCTTGATATCATTGCCAGAAGAACCCTCGTCGATCATCCGGCCGCGCTGGATCACATCCGCCATGCCGTAGGCCATCCAGACATCAGACGGCAGCCCGTCGCGGCCCGCACGACCGGTTTCCTGATAATAGGCCTCGACGGAACCCGGCAGGTCGAGATGCGCGACATAGCGCACGTTCGGCTTGTCGATGCCCATGCCGAAGGCGACCGTTGCCACCAGGCACAGATCTTCCTCCTTGAGGAAGGCATCCTGGTTGGCGTCGCGCACCGCGCGCTCCATGCCGGCGTGATAGGCGAGCGCCTTGATGCCCTGCGCGTTCAGCCATTCCGCGGTGTCCTCGACCTTGGCGCGCGACAGGCAATAGACGATGCCGCTCGATCCCTTGTGGCGGGAGAGAAACCGCAGAAGTTGCTGGCGTGGCTGGTCACGCTCGACGATCTCGTAGGCAATGTTCGGACGGTCGAACGAAGTGGTGAAGACCTCCGCCGAATGTAGCTGTAGCTTGTCGATGATATCTTCGCGCGTATGCGGATCGGCCGTCGCCGTCAGCGCCATGCGCGGCACCCCCGGATACTCCTGCGCCAGCCGTCCAAGCTCGCGATACTCCGGCCGGAAATCATGTCCCCACTGCGACACGCAATGCGCTTCATCAATGGCAAACAGCGAAATCTTCGCATTGCCGATCGTCTCCTTGAACGCCGGCGTCACGATGCGCTCCGGCGTCACATAGAGAAGGTCGAGCTCCCCACGCGCAATTGCCCGGCGCACATCCATGAATTCTTCCCGCGACAGCGACGAATTCAGCGCGGCGGCCCGCACACCAAGCTGTTTCAACGCCTCGACCTGGTCGCGCATCAGCGCAATCAGCGGCGAGACGACGACACCGACACCGCTCCGGCAGAGCGCAGGAATCTGGAAACACAACGACTTGCCGGCACCGGTTGGAAACAGCACGACGGCATCGCCGCCGGATACCACCCGATCGATAACCGCAGCCTGCTTGCCCCGAAAGGCAGGATAGCCATAGACCCGTTTCAGAACGGAAACGGGACTGTCCATTCCCTCGTTTTCAAACAGGGCAACGGTATGGCTTTCATTCTGCGGCATGGAATCGCTTTCTCGGCTGGGAAACAACAATGCCACAGATTGCATCGACTTTCGAGCCGAACAGACGAACTGCAGGCCTGACAGGAGACCCTTACCAGGATTTCCATGCCAAAAGCAGCCCGCCATCTTCGGCCTCAGCAGCCCTGCATGCGGCCTCGACCTCGTCGGAGGAAGCCCCTCTGTTGAGATTTGCCGCAACAAATTGCGAACCCGCCAGGGCAATCGATCCACCGCGACAGACAAGTGTGAAGATCAGGGGTCCCGTCGACCACCACGCCGGCGCACCGGGCATCGCTTCGACGACCGATGCCAACACCGCATTCAATCTGGCAAAGGCTGGATGATGCGGTGGCGTCGCGATGAACGAGTTCGCCAGCAACACGCTGCCTCGCCCGGTATTGCGCGGAATGTCCTCGGGCATGGCGGTCAAACCGGTCATCGGCAGCAGGTCATGGAAACTGATATCGGACCGCGCCGGATACCAGTCGCAATCAAGATAGATCCCCCCCTCCTGCTCCAGCAGAACATAGCGCGCGACATCCACTGCGCCGGGATAGTCGCCGTCGCGCATCATTGCCTGAAACGCCGGATTGTCGCTGATTCCCGCTGCCGCGAGTTCCTTTTCGCGCCAGAGGCAATAGCCATAGCCATGCAAAGCCGCATGCGTTGCCCACGCGACAGTCGAGGATGGCACCGCCTGCGGACCAATCCAGATCTGGTGGATAATCGGAGGAATTGCCTGACGGTTGGCCTCGGCAATTGCCCGTCGTTCGTCAGTCGTGAAATGCGAATGCGCCGCCAGAAGCGCCGGATCCGGCACAAGATGGAACTGATAGCCAATGCGTTTCAGGGGGTCGCCTTCCGCCTTGGCAAGTTTCAGCATTGCCGAATGCAGACGCCTTGGCAGGCCAAGCGACGTTTTTGGGCCCATCGCTGTATGATCCGGGTCAGATGCAAGCGTATCGAGCAGAGCCCGCGCCGCCTCAAAAGCCCCTGAATCCCGGAGGGATGCCGCCTTTTCCAGAAGGCTGTTCAATCGTTGCTTGGCTGGCACACTGTAGTCCTCAAGATATCGCCCTCTGTCGATGCGCGGTACCTTGGACACCCATCTCGTGCACTTTGCCTGAAGGGACAAAGCCGCACAAAAGAAAGGCGTGGACAGAAACGAAGCACACGCTAATCTCGTCATCAAGCAACATTATAAGCGGAATGCAGAAGCATCCAAGGGGCGAGAAGGCAAATATGAGTCCAAGCGAAATGCGCCCGTCAAAGGACTTGTTGCGAATTGAGAACCTGCACGTCTCGTTTTCGATCATGGGCGCAAGCATGACTGCGGTCAGAAATGCCAACCTGCGGGTCCTTCCCGGCAAGGTGACGGCGCTTGTCGGTGAATCGGGCTCGGGCAAATCGGTCATCAGCCAGACAGTTATGGGCCTTCAGCCACCAACGGCAAATGTCTCAGGCAAGATCCTGTTCGATGATCCGCTGTCAGACAACGGCCAGATCGACATTCTCCCCCTTCCCCAGGATGGCCAAAAAATCCGGTCGATCCGTGGTGGACGGATGGGGATGATCTTCCAGGAACCGATGACCTCGTTCTCGCCCTTGCACACGATTGGCAACCAGATCGGCGAAGCGCTGCACATTCACAGCGGCCTCAAGGGCACTGAAGTGCGCGAACTGTGCGAGCACATGCTGTCTCGGGTCGGCTTTCCCGATCCCCGCAAGGTCTTCGACATGTATTCGTTCGAGCTGTCCGGCGGCATGCGGCAGCGCGCGATGATTGCCATGGCCCTGATCTGCGGCCCCGCACTGCTGATCGCCGATGAGCCGACCACGGCGCTCGACGTGACCATCCAGGCGCAGATCCTAAAACTGCTGCGCGATCTGCAGGCCGAAATGGACATGGCCATTCTGCTGGTCACCCACGATCTCGGCGTCGTCGCCAATATCGCCGACGAGGTTGTCGTCATCTACCAGGGCGAGATCATGGAAGCGGGTCCGGTCGACACGATTTTCCGCAAACCGGAACACCCCTATCTGAAGGGCCTGATGGCGGCCATTCCGCATTTCGGCATGAAACGCGGTGACCGCCTGAAGCCCCTGCGGGAAATCGAGGTCAATCAGGAAAACCTGCTCGGCAAGAAGTTCCAGGCCCGCTCGGGGCCCGACATCATTCTGAAAGTCGACAACCTCAGCAAGACATTCGAGACCCGCAAGGAAAACTGGAAGCTGCCAGGCTTCGCCCGCGAAAAACCCAAGACCACACCCGCAGTCGATGGTGTCGGCTTCGACATAAGGCGCGGCGAATGTCTGGGGCTTGTCGGCGAGAGCGGCTGCGGCAAGACCACGGTCAGCAAGATCCTGATGCGCGCCGTCGAACCCGACACCGGTTCTGTCATCTTCGACGATGGCGCCGGCCCGATCGATGTCCTGAATGCCAAAGGCGCGGAACTGCGCGCGTTGCGCACCAAGATCCAGATGGTCTTCCAGGATCCGCTGTCGTCGCTGTCACCACGCATGACCATCGGCGATATTCTCAGCGAACCACTCGATATCCACGGCCATGGCGACGTGGCCAAACGCAAGATGGCGGTCAAGGCCCTGATCAAGGCGATCGGCCTCGACGAGGCATCGCTGAAGCGCTACCCGCACAGCTTTTCCGGCGGCCAGCGTCAACGAATAGGCATTGCCCGCGCCCTGGCGCTCGGACCGAGCCTCATCATTTGCGATGAACCGGTTTCGGCTCTCGATGTTTCCGTTCAGGCGCAGATTCTCAATCTGTTGAAAGACTTGCAGAAGGACCTCGGACTGACATACCTGTTCATTTCCCATAATCTTGCCGTCGTCGACTATATGGCTGACAGGGTTGCCGTAATGTGGGCCGGCCGCATCGTCGAAATTGCACCTCGAGAAGTGATCATGACCGCACCAGTCCACCCCTATACGAAAGCACTGCTGGATGCCGTTGCCTTCCCCGACCTTGAACGCCCGCTGAATTTTGCCACGGCTGGCCAGACCAGTGCCGTGTCACGTGGCAACTGGGCGAAAGCATTCTGCGATAGCGACGAAGAGGATGTCATGGCGCCGGCAGATCTCGGGGGCGGCCATTTCGTCCTCGCCCGCAAGAATGTCGACATACGGGAACTGGCTCTGTGATCACGCGCCGAACCGCCTTGGGCATGCTGGCATCCGCCGTCCTTCCGGGCGTCGCGCGTGCTGCCTACAGTCAGTCCGACTACCTGAACGCAGCAGTCGAAGCAGGACGGCTGCCCCCCGTTGCAGACCGCATTCCAAAGCAGCCTCGCCTTGTCAATCTGCAATCCATGGGGCGCAAGCCGGGTCAACATGGCGGCGCGGCGCGCATGCTGATCGGTGGCCAGAGAGACGTTCGGCTAATGCCGATCAACGGCTACGCCCGTCTGGTCGGCTATGACGAAAAACTGCAGCTGCAGGCCGATATTCTTCAATCCTATACCGTCGAAGAAGAACGCATTTTCGAATTCCGCCTGCGCGAGGGCCACAAGTGGTCGAATGGAGATCCATTTACCACCGAGGACTTCCGCTATTGCTGGGACGACGTCATTCTCAATCGTGACATCCACAAAGGCGGCCCGCCGGTGGATCTTCTGGTCAATGGAAAACCGCCTCTTTTCGAAGTTATTGATCCGCTGACGATCCGCTATACGTGGGACAGTCCGATCCCCGACTTCCTGCCGAAACTGGCCTCAGCCATTCCTGTCGCGCTGGCTCTTCCCTCTGCCTATCTGCGGCAGTTTCACGCCAAGTACCAGGATCCAAAGACACTGGAGGAGCTTGTCCGCCATCACCGGGTTGATGACTGGCGACTGCTGCACATCAAGATGTCGCGTCAGCAACGTCCGGAAAACCCCGATCTTCCGACGCTTGAGCCGTGGCACCCGACGATCGCGCCCCCGGCCGAGCAGTTCATTTTCGAGCGCAACCCCTACTTTCACCGCGTCGATGAAAATGGCCAGCAATTGCCTTACATCGACCGGCTCATCCTGAATGTCAGTTCTCCGGACATCATCGCCGCGAAGACGGCAACAGGCGAAAGCGAACTTCAATTCGTTGGCCTGGACTTCTCCGACTACACGCTTCTGAAGGAAGCGGAGAAAATCTATCCACTGAAGGTGACACTGTGGAAGCGGACGCAGGGTTCGATGGTGGCCTTGCTGCCGAACCTGAACTGTGTCGACGATGGCTGGCGGCAGGTGTTTCGCGACGTACGCGTGCGCCGGGCCATGTCGTTGGCGATTGATCGCAACGAACTCAACAAGGCGATCTTCTACGGGCTGGCCCAGCCAAGCGCCGATACAATCCTGCCGGAAAGCCCGCTTTTCAAGCCAGAATACGCAGCCGCGTGGTCGTCGCATGACCCCGACCAGGCGAACAAACTGCTCGACGACGCCGGGCTCAATCGCCGCGATGACGCTGGAACGCGGCTTCTGCCGGATGGGCGGCCCGCCAATATCATCATCGAAAGCGCCGGCGAAAGCACGCTGGAAACCGATGTGCTGGAACTCATCACCGACCATTTTCACAAGGTTGGCCTGTCTCTTTTCATTCGCACGTCTCAACGCGACATCTTCCGCAGCCGCGCCATTGGCGGTCAGATCATGATGTCCGTCTGGCAGGGCCTCGACAACGGCGTTCCGACTTCGGAAATGTCCCCCAACGGGCTGGCACCAAGCTCGGATGACCAGTTGCAGTGGCCGCTTTGGGGCATGTATTTTGCCTCGGCCGAGACAAAGGGCAAAGCGCCCGACATGCCCGAGGTCCAGTATATGGTCGACAGGCTTCGGGCCTGGCGCCAGACGACGACGGTCGAGGAGAGAACGAGGATCTGGGGTGAAATGCTGTCTCATTACACGCAGCAGGTTTTCAGCATCGGCACCGTCAACGGCGGCCTGCAACCGGTTGCAAGATCGATAAGGCTGCGCAACATTCCCGACAAGGCGCTGTTCGGCTTCGACCCGACCAGTTATCTCGGTGTCTACATGCCGGACACCTTTTGGTACGATAGAAACGTGTGATCATGCTGCGATACATCCTATGGCGCATTGCTGTGATGGTCCCGACTTTGGTTCTGATTTCCATTCTGGTTTTCACGATCATTGAGCTGCCGCCCGGCGACTATTTCGAAAGCTACGTTTCCGAGCTGCGCGCCATGGGCGAAGCCGCCGACATGGCCGAGATCGAGGAACTGCGCGCCCGCTATGGCTTCGACAGGCCGCCCGTCCTGCGTTACATTCATTGGGTCGGCGGCATGTTGGTTGGCGATTTCGGCTATTCGTTCGAATACCGCCTGCCGGTCTCCGATGTCGTCGGCGACCGGCTCTGGCTGACCGTGCTTGTATCGTTCCTGACGATCATCTTCACCTGGCTTCTGGCCTTTCCGATCGGGATCTATTCAGCCACCCACCAGTACAGCTGGGGCGATTACGGCCTGACCTTTCTCGGCCTGATCGGCATTGCCGTCCCGAACTTCATGCTCGCTCTGGTGATGATGTATTTCGCCAACATCTGGTTCGGCGTTTCGATCGGTCACCTGATGGACCGTGAATTCCTCAATGCGCCGATGAGTTGGGAAAAGTTCCGCTCGATCCTGTCGCATATCTGGATACCCGTAATCATCATCGGCACGGCAGGAACCGCGGGCATGGTCCGCCGTCTTCGCGCCAATCTTCTCGATGAATTGCACAAGCAATATGTGGTGACGGCGAGAGCCAAGGGCCTGCATCCGTTGCGCGTCCTGCTGAAATATCCGTTGCGCATGGCGCTCAATTTCTTCATCTCCGACATCGGCTCCATTCTGCCGGCGATCATTTCCGGTGCCGAAGTCACCGCGATCGTCCTGTCCCTTGAAACGACAGGCCCGATGCTGATCAAGGCGCTGCAGAGCCAGGATATGTATCTGGCCGGTTCGTTCCTGATGTTCCTCGCCTTCCTCACGGTCATCGGCGTGCTTGTCTCCGACATTGCGCTGGCCATCCTCGATCCGCGCATTCGCCTCGGCGGAGGAAGCCAGAAATGAAGACGCCCCTTCCCGAACCCGGCGCGCCGATGGGACACTATGTCTCGAGCGCTGCATTCGATCCTTACGCCGCCGAGCGCAAGGTCGAGGAAATGAAACACATCGCCCAGGCGTCGCAATTCCAACTGATGTGGTGGCAGTTTCGCCGCCACAAGATGGCTTTGTTCTCCGGCATTTTTCTGATCCTGGTCTATGTGAGCATTCTGTTCAGCGAGTTCCTGGCGCCCTACAACCTGCACACCAAAAATATCGACTTCATTCATACCCCGCCGCAGACCGTGCGCTTCATGCATGAGGGCAATTTTGTCGGGCCTTTCGTCTATGGCCAGCGCATGACGCTCGACATGGACACACTGAAGAGGGTCTACATCGACAATACCGATGACGTGCAGAAACTGCGCTTCTTCTGCCGCGGTGACGGTTACCGGTTCTGGAACCTGTTTGATGCCAACCTGCATCTGGTCTGCCCAGCCGAAGGCGGCCAGCTCTTCCTGCTTGGCACTGACCGGCTTGGCCACGACATGCTCTCGCGCATCATCTATGGCGCGCGCATATCGCTGACGATCGGCATCCTCGGCGTGATGATGAGTTTTGTCCTCGGCATCGTCATCGGCGGATTGGCAGGTTATCACGGCGGGGTCTTCGATCTTCTGGTCCAGCGTGTCATCGAGGTCCTGCAGTCGATCCCGAGCATCCCACTGTGGATGGCGCTTGCGGCGATCATCCCGGTCACCTGGAGCCCGATCCTGGTCTATATAGGCATCACCGTCATTCTGGGCCTGCTCGACTGGACGGGACTTGCCCGTGCGGTTCGCTCAAAATTGCTCTCGCTTCGCGAAGAAGACTATGTACTGGCTGCCCAGGTGATGGGGGCCGGAAGCGCCCGCATCATTCGGCGCCACCTCGTTCCCGGCTTCATGTCTCATCTGATCGCCAGCGCGACCCTGACCATTCCCGGCATGATCCTCGGCGAAACCGCCTTGAGCTTCCTCGGTATCGGCCTGCGTCCGCCGATCACCAGCTGGGGCATCCTCCTGACCGAGGCGCGCAGCGTCAATATCATCGCACTTTATCCCTGGCTACTGTTCCCTGTGGTGCCCGTCATCCTGGTTATTTTGGCTTTCAATTTTCTTGGTGACGGTCTACGCGATGCGGCCGACCCCTATAAGTGAAACGGAATTTCGATGCGCAGGAATCCTCCCAGCACTCATGCGGCTTCCACTGGAGCCGAGGGACTTCGTTCATGACGCGGAGTTTTGAGCAGGCTCGCATCCTGATGTACAGCCATGACACGTTTGGTCTCGGGCACCTTCGCCGGTGCCGGACGATTGCCCACGCGCTGGTCGAGGAATATCGCGGTCTCAACGTGCTGATCATTTCGGGCGCAACGATAGCCGGCGCCTTCGATTACCGCGCCCGCGTCGATTTCGTCAAAATCCCGAGTGTCATCAAGCTGCGCAATGGCGAATACACATCGCTTGAGCGCCACATCGACCTTGAGGACACCTTGAACATGCGGCGGTCGATCATTCGCCATACCGCGGAGACATTCAAGCCTGATATCTTCATCATCGACAAGGAACCCATGGGCCTTGGCGGCGAAGTCGAGGAAACTCTAGCCTACCTCAAGGGACGCGGAACCAAGCTGATCCTCGGCCTGCGCGAAGTCATGGATGCGCCGCATCTGCTTGAGGCAGAATGGAAGCGCAAGGATGTCATGCAGAAGATCGAGAAATTCTACGACGACATCTGGGTCTACGGACCGCCGGATTTCTACGATCCACTCGTTGGTCTCGACGTGCCAACTCCCGTCCGTGACAAGATGAATTTTGTCGGCTTCCTGCAGAGAAGCGCACCGCATCAGGATCGCTCGCTGCATCAGCCGGATGGCGACTATATCCTCGTCACCACCGGTGGCGGCGGCGACGGCGCGGATCTGGTCGAAGACGTGATCCAGGCGTATCAGCAGGACCCGACCCTGACCCACAAGGCTTTGATCGTTCTCGGCCCCTACATGCCAGCGGAGCAACGCACCACGTTTGCAAAGAAGGGCGCCGCAATTCCCTACATCGAGGTGATCGAGTTCGACACACGCATGGAGGAACTGATCGCCAGTTCCAAGGCGGTGGTGGCGATGGGCGGCTACAATACCTATTGCGAAATCCTCTCCTTCGACAAGCCGGCTCTGATCATTCCGCGCGTGATGCCCCGCGAGGAACAACTGATCCGCGCCACGCGCGCGGCCGAACTAGGCCTGATCGACATGCTGAGGCCGGAGGAATCGCGTGATCCCAAGCGGCTTGCCGCCGCATTGAAGGCGCTGCCGAGTCGTCTGCCGCCATCAAGCAACAATGCAGGCCTGCATCTTGAAGGCCTGAGCAATATCGCCCGCATGGTCGGCTGTGAGCTGGCCCGGCGCGAATTGATCCCTGCCGTGACAGAAGAGGCCCGTTGAATTTGCTGCATGCCCGTAAAATCATCGTGCTGTTGAAGGGATATCCGCGTCTGTCGGAAACCTTCATCGCGCAGGAATTGCTGGGTCTGGAAAAGGCCGGCCTTGAACTGGTTCTCGTCGCACTCAGGCGTCCCACTGACAAGAAGCGGCATGCCGTTCACGATGAAATCCAGGCCCCGGTTCATTATTTGCCTGAATATCTCCACCAGGAGCCGATCCGCGTTCTCCGCGCCGTGTTGGCGAGCCGCAAGCTGCCGGGATTCCGCGCCGCCTTTGCACAGTTTCGCGCGGATCTGCGCCGTGATTTCACCCGCAACCGTTTTCGCCGTTTCGGACAGGCGGCCGTGCTGGTCAACGAATGGCCCGAGGGTGGGGGATGGCTGCACGCGCATTTCATCCACACGCCGGCATCCGTGGCCGCCTATGCCAGCCGGATCCTCAACATTCCATGGACGGTATCCGCCCATGCCAAGGATATCTGGACATCCAAGGACTGGGAGCTGTCCTCCAAGCTCGCAAGTGCCAGTTGGGCGGTCACCTGCACGCGAACCGGCTACGAACACCTGCAGACGCTCGGCCCGGACGATGTCAGCCACATTCACCTGAGTTACCACGGGCTCGATCTGAACCGCTTTCCACATTTCGACGGAGTGCGTCCCGCGCGCGATGGTAGCCGCAGTGACGATCCGGTCACCCTGATCAGCGTTGGGCGGGCAGTCGAGAAAAAGGGCTACGATGTCCTGCTCAAAGCCTTTTCCCTCCTGCCATCGGACCTGCACTGGCGCTTCGTCCATGCCGGCGACGGTGGCGAGAGGCCGAAGCTGAAGAAGCTGGCGCATGAACTGGGCATTGACGACAGGATCACCTGGCTGGGCGCCGTCGATCAGAAGGATGTACTCCAGGCATATCGCACCGCCGATATCTTCGCGCTGGCCTGCCGGATCACCAGCGATGGCGACCGTGACGGGCTTCCCAATGTTCTTGTTGAGGCAGCCAGCCAGAGGTTGACCTGCGTCGCAACCGATATTTCCGGCATCCCCGAATTGTTCAAGGACGACGAGAACGGCCTGCTGGTGCCGTCAGAAGATCCGCAGGCTCTGGCCAGGGCACTGGAACGGGCAATCCGCGATCCGGACCTGCGCAGTCGGCTTGGGCAAGCGGCCGAGCACCAGGTACGCGGCAGCTTCGACTACCATTCCAGTGTCGGACAACTGAAGGCGCTGTTTGAAAATGAATGGCAGGCGATGAAATGACGCAAACACCGGCAATTGCAGCCCGGCCCCGCGTTCTGTTTTACGTGCAGCATCTGCTTGGCATCGGCCATCTGGCGAGGGCAAGCCACATCGTTCAGGCGCTTGCCGAGAACGAATTTGACGTGACGCTGGTGACCGGAGGCATGCCTGTTGCGGGTTTTCCGGCGGACGGCATAGACCATATCGTCTTGCCGCCGATCGCTGTCGGCGAGGGCGGGTTTTCACAACTGGTCGATGCCGATGGCCACATCGTCGACGACGCCTTCAAGGCCAATCGCCGCGACCGCCTGCTGGCAGCCTATCACGAGCGAAAACCCGATATCGTTATCCTCGAAGCCTTCCCCTTCGGTCGCCGGCAGGTGCGTTTTGAACTGCTTCCGCTGATCGAGGCAATCGAGGCGACCACGCCGCGGCCGTTTCTCCTGACATCGCTGCGCGACATCCTCCAGGAGCGGGCAAAGCCCGGCCGCGATGAGGAAACCGTTGCTCTGATCGACCGTCATTTCGACCGCGTTCTGGTCCATGGCGATCCTGCCTTCGTCCGGCTCGAAGACACATTCCCGCTGACCCGTTCGATCGCCGATCGCATCGCCTATACCGGCCTGGTCACCGGACGACCGGCCGCACCGCCTGCGGAACGCTTTGACATTGTCGTGTCGGCGGGCGGCGGCGCCGTCGGTGGCGGCCTGATCGACGCCGCTCTCGCCGCTTCAAGGCAGCTGACCGATCTTGGTCGCTGGTGCATCATCGCAGGTCCCAATTTACCGCAGTCGGATTTCGAGCGTTTTGCCGCAGAGACCCCGGACCATGTCGAGCTTGTCCGTTTCCGCACCGATTTCCGCAGCCTCCTGACCGCAGCCAGGTTGTCCATCTCCCAGGCTGGCTACAACACCGTCTGCGATATTCAGCAGGCGGGGTGCCGGTCCATACTCGTGCCATTCGCATCCGGCGGTGAAACTGAACAGACGGCGCGCGCCGAGAGGCTGCAGCGCATGGGGCTCGCCGTCGTCCTGCCGGAGAACGCACTATCCTGCGACACCATGATTGCTGCGATCGGCCGAGCGCTGGACCCCGCCGATCTGCCGGATGTGCCCGTTTTGCAACTGGATGGGGCAAATCGAACGGCGGAGCTGCTGAGGGACCTTCTAAACAGGCGTTCCACTTCCCAGCTATGATGCTAAAGACGCCTCAGCTTGTCCCTGGATAGCTGCAGCCTGAAAAAACGCATAGAAGTTTTCCATGGAACCAAACCTCGCCAGATATATCTGGAACCACACCAGCCGTCAGCAGCTCTGGATTCTGTTGTTTGTCGCGCTGTCGATGATCCCCTATTATCTCGCTTTCGATCTGCCCAAGCAGATCGTCAATGGCCCGATACAGGGCGATGGTTTCACCAAAGCTGGCGACACGCAGCTGTTCATGCACCTGACCCTGGACATTCCGTTCTGGGGCAATGTCGAGCTTTTCCCTGGTCTGCCGCTGGAGCGTCTGCCGTCATTGATGGCGTTGAGCCTGACGTTCCTGATGCTCGTCATCATCAACGGCTTGTTCAAATTCTATATCAATACCTACAAGGGGCGACTGGGGGAGCGCTTGCTTCGGCGTATCCGCTTCGAGCTGATCGATCGGATTTTGCGGTTTCCGCCGAAATATTTCAAGCGGATCAAGGCGGGTGAAATCGCCAGCATGGTCAAGGACGAGGTCGAGCCACTCGGCGGCTTCACCGCCGATGCCTTCGTTCAGCCGGCACTTCTCGGCGGCCAGGCGCTGACCGCGCTGATCTTCATCTTCATGCAGCATTTCTGGCTCGGCTTCGTCGCCTTCGCCATGGCCATCGTGCAGGTCGGCATCATTCCGCGTATGCGCCGCCGCCTGATTGAACTCGGCCGCGAGCGCCAGATCAGTGCAAGGCAACTCGCAGGCAGGGTCACCGAAATCGTCGATGGCATCGGCACGGTTCATGCCTTCGACACGTCCAACTTCGAGCGCGCCGACATCGCATCGCGGCTCGGCTACATCTTCCGCATACGCTACGATATCTACCAGTGGAAGTTCATGGTGAAATTCCTGAACAACTTCCTGGCTCAGGTTACGCCATTCCTGTTTTACGTCATCGGCGGTTATCTGACGATCGTCGGAAAGCTTGATGTCGGGCAATTGGTCGCCGTCATCAATGCCTACAAGGAACTGCCGGGACCGCTGAAGGAATTGATCGACTGGGACCTGGCCCGCCAGGACGTGCAGGTCAAATACGAACAGGTCGTCGAACAGTTCGAAGCCGACCAACTGTTTGATGCCGAGATCCAGGCGCTTGAGCCGTCGAGTGCCGGCCCGATGAACCATCCACTCAGCACCAACAATCTGATGGTCGAGGACGACAACGGCGCCCGAATTCTGGAGCATGTTTCGATCAAGATATCGCCCGGCGAAACGGTGGCAATCATCGGCACGGCGGCCAGCGGCGCGGATGCCTTGGCGGAAGCGCTGGGCCGCATTACCCGTCCAACCGCCGGCAAGGTCAGCGCGGGAGAGGACGACATATTTTCACTCCCGGAAGCGATCACCGGCCGCAGGATTTCCTATGCCGCCCCCGATGCCTATCTGTTCTTCGGCTCGTTGAAGGACAATCTCCTGTACGGGCTCAAGCACGCCCCGACCGCCGCCGTGCCCTACAAGGGCGCGGCTGCTGACAAGCGCAGATGGGACATTCTCGAGGCAAAAAGATCCGGCAATGTCGATTTCGACCTTAACAGCAACTGGATCGACATCGGTTCGACGCGTGCACAGGACATGGACGGACTTTTCGACGCGATGCGAGAAGTCCTGGAGGTTGTCGACCTGGCCGAAGACGTTCTCCAGCTTGCCCTGCATTCGACCATCAATGCAGAGAGCGAACCGTCACTTGCGGCGCATATCGTACAGCTTCGCCGCAAGCTGCGCGAGGAACTCGAGCGCCAGAACCTCAACAGCCTTGTCATCCCCTTCGAGGAAGACCGCTACAACACCGAGGCTATGGTCGGCGAAAATCTGTTCTTCGGCATGATGAGCTCGGACGGCGCCATCCAGGCCATCGCCAAGACCGCCTATTTCCGCACCATGATGGACGAAAGCGGCCTCGGAGACGCGCTGTTCAAGATGGGCATGGCGATTGCCGAAAACACCGTAGAGCTGTTCAAGGATCTGCCGCTCGACCACCCGTTCTTTGAGCGCCTGACCTACATGACACCGGAGGAAATCCCGGCCTACCAGCAGCGTCTGCAACGTCTGAGCGGCCATTCCTTGCGCAATATCGGGGAAGAAGACCGGATCGCACTTATTCGCCTGAGCTTCTTCTACGTCGAGCCGAGACACCGTTTCGGTCTTCTTGACCAGGCTTTGATGGCTAAGATCGTCGAAGTCCGGCATCGGTTCCACGACCACCTGCCGGAAACGCTGCGCGGATATATCGAGCGTTATGATCCGGCAGCGTATCTGTCGTCGGGCAATCTGATCGAGAATATCATCTTCGGTAAGGTCAATCACCGTTTCAGCGATGCTGCCAAGCAGTTACGCGAAATCGGCTCCTCGCTAATGCGTGCGCAGCCGGGCCTGTTTCAGGCTCTGTTCGCGCTTGGTCTGGAATACAATATCGGGGCGGCGGGACGACGGCTGTCCCATTCGCAGCGCCTCAAGCTCAGCTTTGCCCGGGCTCTGATCCGCAAATCGGACTACTATATCTTCAATCGTCCGCTTTCGGGTCTCGATCACCATCTTCAGGAACGGATCGTCGATGCATCCCTTGCGTTTCTGGCAAAGGATGGTGATACTCCAGCGGTGGTCTGGGTACTTTCGAACACACCCCTCGCAAAACACTTTGAGAGGGTGATTGCTTTTAACGACAGAACTGTGGCCGAAGATGGGTCCTACGAGACAATTGTCGAAAACGGTTCGGTCTATAAGCAATTGATAGCATAGTTGGTGATAGGGCAGTCGGAACGCAATTTTTCGAGGCAGGTGAAGATGATGATCCTGAATGACGAAGTGCAGATGTTACGCGGTGTACCTCTTTTTTCCGGCATGGATGCTGGAAAATTGAAACTGCTTGCGTTCGCCTCTGACCGGGTCATTTACGGCACCGGGCAGGAATTGTTTCACCAGGGTGATACCGGCGATGCGGCCTATGTCATCCTGTCGGGTGCCGTGGACATCATCATGGACAGCCCTGCCGGCGAAACCAAGATTGCCGAAGTCGGCTGTCGGTCCGTGGTCGGCGAAATCGCAATCCTGTGCGACCGCCCACGCAACTCGACGGTCAAGGCTGCCACCCCGGTCGAAGCCCTTCGGATCAGCAAGGACTACTTTCTCAAGATCTTGGCCAGTTGCCCGCGCACCATGGCCGAAACCATGCGTATTCTCGGCGAACGCATGGCGACATCACACTAATCAGCTTGTGCGACCGCACAGCGGTGGAATGATGCGTTGTTCTGTCGGCCTGACCGTAACCTCTGCGTTCACACACGCCAACAAGCGTCAATTCACGGCGGATTGGGCCATCAGCTCCCTCGCTGATCGCCATTCGCAACCGGCATGGCGCGCCGTTGCCTCCAAAATCAGCTCCATCAAGTCCCAGGCCGCTGAGTCATGCACGAGATGATGGGTCAGCAATCCGAGCGGTCCCCTATGCGTCCGCGAGGATGAGACCAGATCTGCGACCACGGCATCGACGGACCGCCCGCCCCGCGTGCCACGCCAGTCGATGATATCGACATGTGTGTTCAGCATTGTCAGCGGCGCGGGCTTTTCAGGTCCGAACACCGACAGGGATTCAAAACCTAGGCCGGGCAGGTTTGCAACAACCTGCTGATCAATCCGGTTCCACGGCGGCACAAGCATTGGCACGAAGCGGGTGTCATACAGGCCTGCAAGCAGAGCATGACCACGCGCCAGCTCATCGAGCACGGCACCCGTCGGTCGATGCTGTCCCAGTTCCTGGCTTTTTTCACCGACCCCAGCATAATTGCGGTGCGACCAGCCATGCACCACCACCTCCACGGTGCCGGCGCTCGCCAACCTTTTCTGCAGAGCATGACCGGTAAAGGCTGGAATGACGGCCAGAACGAGCGGCACCTGATGTCGCTGCGTCAGTTTAAGCAGACGATCGAGTGGCGCACTCGGCTCAATCGCGTCGTCGTCACGCAGCCACAGCTGCAAGGGGTCGCCGATCTCGGCGCGGCGATCAAGCGCTTCGATCAGCGGCTTCAGGTCAGTGCGTCCGATCACGGCTGGCTCTCCAGGTGTCTGTGAAGAATGCCATCGAGCGTCCGGCTGGCAGCATCCAGAGAATGGTCCCGAAGCACACGTAGACGCGCATTTGAAGCCATTCGGCGGCGCTCCTCGTCATTATTCAGCAAGTCTGAAATCGCAGCCGCAAAGGCGTCGACGTCGTCCGGCGCTGTCAAAATACCGGTCGTCCCGCTGTCAACCACTTCGGGCACCCCCGCCGTTGCCCAGGCAACCACGGGAACCCCGGCGGATTGCGCCTCCAGATAGGCAAGCCCGTAGGCTTCGCCGCATCCCGGCCAGACATAGAGTGCACTGCGCGAAAGAATGTCAGCCACCTCGCCAGGCTCCCGTTGACCATGCCATTCGATGCGTCCGTCTGGTAAGCCGGCAAACAATACGTGCACGTCGTCACGCATCGGACCGTCCCCGACTATTGACAGGCGCCACGGCACATCGTGGATCAGCGCCAGAGCTTGGGCCAGAGCCCGGTAGCTCGCCAGCTTGTCGCCGGCACGCATCATCGCCACGGTCGCCAGACGAAAAGGTTCAGGCTGCGGCATCGTTTTAAGCGTAGCGTCCGCATCTATGAAAGGTTTCAGGCTGGCAACCACCGCCTCAGGCGCCGACGCCTGCAGCCCTGCCCGATCGCGACCAGTCAGGCAGATATTCACTGCGGCGTGGCGAACCCCGTCCAGAACGCGATCCTGCAGACCGGTCCAGACGCCGATATTGCGGCGGTGCGAATAGGAGGCTTCCGCGGTTACATAAGGCAGCGAGAACAGCGTGCACAGGGCCGGACCGATCAGATCCGGCGACTTGTAATAGGGGTGGTAGCAAAACCACAGATCCGGTCTGCCTTGCGCCTCCCAAACCACACGAAGACGTGCAATCTCCGCGTCTGCGTCGTCCAGCAGCGCGTCGCGCCCTCGCTCATCCGCTGGATCGGCAATGAAGGCCCTGAGTTCCGAGACGATCTCGACGCAATGACCGCGTCGTTTCAGGCAAGCGATCAATTGCCGGGCCATCAGGCGATCTCCCGATGGAACCGGGTGGTTTGGTGATTTCAGCGGAGAATAAAAGGCAATCTTCATGACGATGCATAGACCGCCGCAGCGCACGCAGGCACGAAAAATTGACGTCGGAAACGCAGGATAAATGTCCCACGAATGCGCATGTCAGTGCCGAGCGTGCACCCCTGAACCAGACTTGACATGCCGGCTAAACTCTCCCATCTGAACGTGCCGATCTTGTATAAGTGCACGGAGTACCGATGCCAACACCTTTGCATTCTCACGAGTTGTTGCTCCAGCACATCCAGTCGCGTAGCGCCCGTGTCGGCGTCATCGGGCTCGGTTATGTTGGGTTGCCGCTCGCGATCACCACCTCGCGCGCCGGCTTTCCGGTGACCGGCTTCGATATCGATCCGACCAAGATCGTCTCGATCGAGGCAGGTCGCAGCTACATCGAGGCGGTGCCCGACGACATCCTCGGCGAGGAGCGCAAGGCGGGACGTTTTTCGGCTACCTCGGATTTTTCCCAGCTCGGCGACTGCGATGTCATTGCCATCTGTGTCCCAACGCCCCTGACGCATCATCGCGACCCGGACATGTCCTATGTCCGAAAGACATGCGAGGAAATCGCCCGCACCTTGCGGCCCGGCCAGTTGATCGTGCTGGAATCGACCACCTATCCCGGCACGACGGATGGCCTGGTGAGACAGACGCTCGAGGCCGGCGGCTTGAAGTCCGGGCAGGACTTCTTCCTCGGCTTTTCACCGGAACGGGAAGATCCGGGCAATCGAGATTTCCAGACATCGACCATTCCGAAAGTCGTCGCCGGCGATGGAGAGCACGCCACATCGCTCGTAAAAAGCTTCTACGGCGCGGTGGTCAAGACCGTCGTGCCCGTATCATCGACTGCCACCGCTGAAGCCGTGAAACTGACGGAAAACGTCTTTCGCGCCGTCAACATCGCCTTGGTCAACGAACTCAAGATCATCTACGACGCCATGGGCATCGACATCTGGGAAGTCGTTGACGCGGCAAGCACCAAGCCGTTTGGCTATATGCCTTTCTATCCGGGTCCGGGCCTTGGCGGCCACTGCATCCCGATCGATCCCTTCTACCTGACATGGATCTCGCGGAAATATGAACTGCCGACCCGCTTCATCGAGCTTGCCGGCGAAATCAATTCCGCAATGCCGCGCCATATCGTTGAAAAGCTGGCTGAAGCCTTGGATATCCGCCTCGGCAAGGCGCTCAGCCGATCGAAAGTTCTGGTGGTCGGTCTGGCCTACAAGAAAAATGTACCCGACATCCGCGAAAGTCCGTCCCTGAAGCTGATGAAGCTGATCGAAGAACGCAGCGGCACCGCCTGTTATTACGATCCGCATGTCGCCGAAATCCCCTCAACGCGCGAATACAGCATGCTCAAGGGCCGGACATCAGTGGCATGGAGCGAAGAGGTGATAAAGGGCTTCGACGCGGTGCTGATCGCAACCGATCACGATAATGTCGACTACGCCGCCCTCGCCAAATGGAGCCCGTTGATCATCGACACACGAAACGTCTTTTCGCGGCGGCAGATCGGTGGCGACAATATCGTCAAGGCATAAGGTGCCGGTCGGCGCCGACAATGATGGACCAATTTCATGAGCCGTTTGGACAGTTTCATTCGCCGTATGTCGGCACAGCGCGATATTATCGATCATGTCCGCGACAACGTTGCCCTCTTGCCGACAGGTGCCATTCTCGAAATCGGCCTCGGCAACGGCCGGACCTTCGACCATCTGCGCGACCGCTTTCCCGGACGCCGGATTGTTGCCTTCGACCGCGCGCTGGGCGCACATGCATCCTCCACGCCGGAACCTGAAAACCTGGTGATCGGCGAAATCGGCGAAACCGCAAGAGCCTTTGCGGGACAGGGGGCAGCCCTCGTTCATGCCGATATCGGCACCGGCTATCCGGACAAGGATGCCATCACGCTGACCTGGCTGCCCGACATCGTCAGTGCAGCCCTTGCGCCGGATGGCGTGGCGATTAGTGGTCTTCCCCTGGAGCATCCCTCTCTCGCACCTTTGCCAATTCCATCGACGGTCGATCCCGACCGCTATTTCCTCTATCGTCGAAGGGCCTGAACGGTCGTGCGCGGGCCCGGCCCAGAATTGCCAGCGATCGCCGTCATCGCCGATGCGCATTTTCACGACATTGAGGGTGACTACGATTTCGAAGGGGTCCGCATCGGCAACCGCCGACTGACGGCCCGCAGCTGGGGCGATACCGCCCGATCGACCCGCGTCTTCAACGAAAGCTACGCCGCCCTTCCCGCCGCCCTGGAGCAAGTTTGCATCCGCGGCATTCGACACGTGGTCCTGCTCGGCGATTACACCGATGATGGACAGCTGGCGACGACCGGAAGCCTGGTGCGTCTGCTCCGCCACTGGCGCGACCGACACCGCTTGTCTTTCTACGCAATCCCCGGAAACCACGATGTCTTCGGCCCCTTCGGCAAACACCAGAGCACGCGGTTTCTCAACGCGTCCGGCACCACGACACTGGTGACCAGCGATGCCGAAGTTGCGGCCTCCGACCCCGGTCAACCGATCGTTACGCCGAAAATGTACTGCGGCGGCATGCCGGACGGCCTGTTGCCGATGGCGGAATTCGGACTGAACCGAAACCCCGCCTACCTGCACTGGGAGACCCCCTTCGGTCGCTCGGATGACATGCATCAGCGCCAGCGCGACCTTCACTCCGCCGACGGCCTGACAGTGCGCCGGCTGGTTGATGCGTCCTATCTGGTCGAGCCGGAGGACGGTCTCTGGCTGTTGATGATCGACGCCAATGTCTTCGAGCCCCGCAACGGCAACCGCGACATCTCCCGCAAGAAAGCCTTCCTCGACAGTTCTAATGCCGGCTGGAATGCTCTGCTGCGCGTCAAACCCTACCTTCTCGAGTGGATCGTGGATGTCTGCGCCCGCGCCCACAGCTTGGGAAAGCGCCTCCTGGCATTCTCCCACTATCCGGCGATCGATCCGTTTGAGGATGCCACCGGCAGTGAACGGGCCCTGTTCGGCACCACCGGGATCGTCCGGAGAACGCCGGAGCCAGCTGTTGCAGATGCGCTGGTCCGGGCCGGCCTAAGGGTGCATTTCAGCGGCCATCTGCATGTTGCGGCCCGTTCTAGCTGGACAACCGGCGGCGAGACCTTGACCAATATCGCCGTTCCATCCCTCGTCGCATTCCCAGCCGGCTTCAACATCGTTCGCGCGGGCACTGAAACGACCGAGATCGAGACCGTATCGCTGGCATCAATGCCCCTGGATCCCGATCTTCTTGATCTCTACCGGGCAGAAACCGGCCAGAACCCCTCGACACCCGAGCAGGCGCTGCAAGCGCGGGACTATGGCGAATTCCTCCATCGGCACATGCACGCCCTCGTTGTCAGCCGCTATTTGCCCAGAGACTGGCCCGAGGAACTATGCGAGCTTGCCCACCATGCTTCGCTTGCGGATCTTTGCCTCCTTTTGATTGGAAAACCCTGCGAACACGGCCATGCGCGCCAAACGTTGCTTGCATGCAAAGGGGACCAAACACTGTCTGGGATCCTTGACGACGTGACGAAAGCGCATTGTCTTGACCGGGCAAGCCTTAGCACGTCCTCATTTCTGCAGCTCGTGGTCGACTGGTACCGCCTGCGCCAGGGCAGTACCGACGCCCTCCCCTGGATTCCGGCCGACAGACTGCGGATCTACCGCATTCTGGCGCATGAATTCGGCGATGCGAGCCTGGCGGAGCAAAACAGCGTGCAGGCGTTCCTCACCCTATTCCTCGGCGTTCTTGGTCGCTCGATCGAACGTGCGGTACGCATTCCGCCCAAGTCGTGACGGCTGGAACTTTCGACCAATGCCTCACGGCACATTAACCCCACAGATGAATGGCCACTTGCAATCAGGTGAAAAAGGCGATTGGCTACAGACAGGGTTTTGCGCGATGCGCCCGGCGCACCCGGCACAATTGTATGAATGAATGAAAGAGAACGTGTTTTCGATCAAATTTTGGGGTTCGAGGGGCAGCATTCCCGTCTCCGGCCCTCAATTCCAGCGCTATGGTGGCAACACGCCCTGCATCGAAGTCCGTTGCGGCGATCATCGGCTGTTGTTTGACGCCGGTTCCGGCATCCGCGAAGTCGGCATGGAAATGCTGGAACAGGGCCTGAAGCAGTCCCATCTGTTCTTCAGCCACTGTCATTATGACCACATCATTGGCCTGCCGTTCTTCAAACCGATCTACAATCCTGCTGCAAGCGTCAACATCTGGTCGGGACATCTCGCGGGGCAGATGACAACGCGTGAGATGGTCAGCCGCTTCATCAGTCCACCCTGGACACCGATCGACACGAATATCTGCAAGGCAAACCTGATCTTTCACGATTTTCATGCCGGCGATGTCCTCACGCCGATCGAGGGGATCACGATCCGCACATTCCTGCTCGACCACCCCGGCGGCGCGATCGGCTACCGAATCGAGTGGGAGGGCAAATCGCTGGCGCTGGTCTACGACATCGAACATCAACCCGGCATCCTTGACCCAACCGCGCTGGAGCTGATGCGCCAAGCCGATATCGCCGTCTATGACGCAGCGTATACCGAAGACGAGATGTTGAAATACAAGGGCTTTGGTCATTCGACCTGGGAACAGGGCGTGAAGCTCGCCAAGCAGGCTTCCACCCGAAAACTGGTCCTTTTCCATCATTCCCCATCACGAACCGACGACGAACTCGACCGACTGGAGCAAATGGCGCAGGATCGCTTTGCCGAAACAGTCGCTGCGCGCGACGGAATGGTGCTTGAACTCTGAATTGCCACGTTCAAGTGATTTGACCGGACGGTCCGATTCACATCAGCAGGAACAACGGCATTTGAAATTCGGCGCATTTTCAACCGCTCGTCGGCAACCAGTCGACGGGCGTATTCATCATATTCACCGCGCCTTCGGTCAAAAAGGCTCACGGAAACAGAAACCTAGGGCGGCAGCGTGAAAAAAGGCATAGTCTCCGAACGGCTGCTTCGCGATATGCGGCTGGCATCCGGCCTGGTGATCTTCATTTTCGTTGCGATGCATATGCTCAACCATGCGCTGGGCCTGATCTCGGTAGAAACCGCCGATCATTTCCGCCGCCCATTCCTGACGCTGTGGCGCAACCCGATCGCCACCGTGCTTCTCTATGGTTCGTTCCTCGTCCATATCCTGCTCGTGCTGCGGTCAATCTATGTCCGCCGCAACTTTGTCATGCCGAAATCCGAGGCGGCGCAGATCCTGCTCGGCCTGCTGATCCCGCTCATGCTGATCCCGCACATCATCGGAACGCGCGTCGCCAACGAACTGTTCGACTATCGCGACACCTATGCCGCCGTGGTCACGCAGCTCTGGATCAGTTCGCCGGTGAATGGCGTGCAACAATCCGTGGTGCTTGTCGTCGCATGGCTGCACGGCTGCATCGGCCTGCATTTCTGGCTGCGATACCGCACTTGGTATGCTGGAGCATCAGCATGGCTGCTCGTTCTTGCCATCATGCTTCCCGTCCTGGCGCTGCTCGGCTTTTCAGAAATGGGCCGCACGATCCAGTCCCCCTTGGGCATAGGGCGCGGCTATCCCGGTGGCTACTATGACCCCACGGCACCCTCCGCCTCGGCTATGGCGCAACTGGCCTCCGTGCGAAAATGGGCCTATGGCACGTTTGCCTTTTTGCTCGTGGCGCTCCTTCTGTTTCGCCTGTTGCGGAAGCTGCGCGAACGTGTCCATCAGATCGCGGTGCGCTACCCCGATGGCCAGGTTGTCCATGTCCCGCGCGGTTTTTCCATCCTAGAGGCCAGCCGCCTGGGCGGTGTGCCGCATTACGCGGCCTGTGGCGGGAAGGGCCAGTGCTCCACCTGCCGCGTGCAGGTCGTCACCGCCGAGGGCACGCTGCCCGCAATTGGCACGCTGGAGCAAAGAACCCTCATTCGTATCAAGCCGGAACCCGGCGTGCGCCTCGCTTGCCAACTGCGCCCGACCGGCAACCTGACGGTCGCGCCGCTCCTGGTCGCCATGCCCGATACGATCGTCCCGGCAAACAGCCAGGAAGTCAGTCCCGGCAGGGAACGCGATATCGCGGTGCTTTTCTGTGATCTTCGCAATTTCACGACGCTGACCGAAAGCCGCCTGCCCTTCGATATCGTCTTCCTCCTCAACCGCTATTTCGCCGTGGTCGGCAATGCCGTCGAACAGACCGGCGGACACTTGGACAAGTTCATCGGTGATGGCGCAATGGCCCTGTTCGGCATCAATGCGACGCCCGAGGAAGGCTGTCGCCAGGCATTGGCAGCGGCTCGTCTGATCATCGCAGGTATTGAAGAACTCAACATCGAATTGGCCAAGGACTTTTCCACCCAGTTGCAGATCGCCATCGGCATCCATACCGGCCACGCCGTGGTTGGCACGCTGGGCTACGGCCGTACGAAGAATATGACCGCGATCGGCGACACCGTAAATGTCGCAAGCCGGCTGGAATCGGTGGCAAAACAGTTCAATGTGCCGCTGGTTATATCCGAGCCTGTCGCACGGCTGTCAGGTACGGATCTGGCAGGCATGGAAACGCATGAGGTGACATTGCGCGGGCGGGAGCTTCCACTGAATGTGTTCATCCCCGTTGCGCAGGCGACCGCGGCCTCCGCATAGACCGCTACCTTCCCGAAAAAACCGGTTATGCGACCCGGCTGACAATATGTTAAGGTCACGCGATGAACGTAGGTCCAGACGACAGGTTTTACCAATCCGTGCCACAGTTTACCCGCTTTGAAGGCGTGGTGGACCGGAAGAACTACAAGCCGTTGCCTGATGACTGGTTCCTCGCAATTGCCGACATCGTCGGATCGACGAACGCGATCATCGATGGCCGCTACAAGGCGGTCAACATGGCGGGTGCCAGCGTCATTTCCGCAGTTCTGAATGCGCTTGGCGAACACGAGTTGCCGTTCATCTTTGGCGGCGACGGGGCCATGGTTGCCATTCCCGCCGGCGGAGTCGATACGGCCGCCCGTGCGCTTGCGAGCCTGCGCAACTGGGTTGCCTCCGATCTCCAACTAGACATGCGGGTCGCGCTCGTCCCGGTTTCCGACATCCGATCAGAAGGTCTGGATGTACGCGTCGCCCGATTTTCGGCGAGCCCCAACATCGCCTATGCCATGTTTACCGGCGGTGGAGCCAGTTGGGCCGAGCAGCAGATGAAGGCCGGCAAATACAGGGTCCAGGTCGCCGATGCCGAAGCCCGGCCGGATCTGACCGGTCTGTCATGCCGATGGGACCCGATCAAGGCACACAACGGCGAGATCGTGTCGATCATCGCCAAGCCGAGGTCGGAAGACACGATGGATGCGTTCCGCAAGCTGGTCGGCGACATCATAGCCGTCACCGCAGAACAGAGCCGCGAAGCACATCCCATACCCGCTTCGGGACCCGAACTCGCCTTCTCCGCTGAAGGCATCGGCGTTGAGGCGCGGGCGACGGCGCCGCCGTCGAGGCGCATCCGCCAAAAGCTCGCCATCATGCTCCAGATTGCCCTGACGGTCCTGCTGCACAAGCTGAACCTGCCAATGGGCCGGTTTGATGCGCGACTCTATAAGGCGGATGTTGCGGCAAACTCGGACTTTCGCAAATTCGACGACGGCCTCATGATGACCGTCGATGTCGATGTCGCCCATCGGGACAGGCTCATCGAACGATTGGAGACCGCAGAGCGTGACGGCATCTGCGAATATGGCCTGCATCGCCAGGACAAGGCGTTGCTCACCTGTTTTGTTGCAACGGCACTGGCGCGTGACCATATGCACTTCATTGACGGCGCAAGCGGCGGATATGCGCTTGCGGCCAGTCAGTTGTCGGAGAAACGCGCATTGGTCCAAAACGTACGGGGACTGGTGTAACCGACGAGCAAGGCATTTAGAACGCACATCCCCTAAAAACAGGGCACAATATGAGCCAGCATTCCCAACTCGTTTCCACAATTTTTATGGACAAGGTGGCCGATTGGCTGACCAAGTCGGCGCTTGCGGGAAACACTCTTGAGCAGATCGTCAGCGGATTTTGCGATCGCATCGCCGCAACAGGCATCCCCATTCACCGCATTCATCTCTCCTTCGCCATGCTGCATCCGCTGTATGACGCGCTGGGATTCACCTGGCGTCCATCGACCGGTTTGATCGTCGAACGTTACGTTCACGACATCGAGAAACCGGAGGTCTTTCTGCGCAGCCCCTACTACAAGCTGCTGACCAGCAATCTCGAATTCATGCGTCGACGCATTCCGGCGGAGGGCCCGGTCGAGTTTCCGGTCTTCGAGGATCTGCGCAAGGAAAATATCAACGATTACATTGCCTTCGTGCAACCGCTCGGCAATCAGTCGTCGCAAGGCATGATCGGCTCGTGGTCAACGGCAAGCGAACAGGGCTTTAGCGAGGACGTTATCGCCGCCCTTATGCGCATACAGGACCATCTGGCTGTGGCCGCCAAGGTTGCGGTTCTCGACAAGCTCGCCAACAACCTGCTGACAACCTATCTCGGCGAAGGGGCCGGCAAGCGCGTCCTCAACGGCCAGATCCGCCGCGGCGACGGTGAAACGGTCCGTGCGGCTTTGGTGATGGGCGACATCCGCCAATCCACCCAGATTGCCGATACGGAGGGACGTCAGGCCTATATCGACACGCTGAACGAATTTTTCGATGCGGCAGCCCAGCCGTTCAACCGCAATGGCGGCGAAATTGTCAGCTTTGTCGGCGATGGTTTCCTGGCGGTCTATCCCTGCGGACGGCACAAGGATACGTCGGAAATTGCGTGCCGGCTTGCATTCGAGGCCGTACGGCATGCACAGGCCCGCATGACCGAACTCAACCGCCTGCGTCGCGACAACAATCAAAAGGCCATCGGCTACGGCATCGGCCTGCATATCGGCAATGTCATGTTCGGCAATGTCGGCCTGCGCGATCGCTTGACCTTCTCGGCCTTCGGTTCGTCGGTCAACGAAGTCGAGCGTTTGCAGGCCTTCACCAAGAAATACAGCTCTCAGGTCATCGCCAGCGACGCCTTTGCCTCTTATTGTGGCGGCAATTGGAAAACGCTGGGAGAAGAAGAACTGCGTGGCGTCGGCCACAAGGTGACGCTCAGGCAGCCGGAACTGCAGCAGGAACCCGTTCTGGTCGATGCGCTGGCTCGCGACCTGTCCAGGCCCGCGCTCTCGGAAGCGGAACGTGTCATCCTGCTTCATCGTGATGCCAGCAAAACCGGAGAGAAGAAAAACGGCTTCCTAGACAGGTGGATTCAATAGCCCCTCCGAGACGGGGATGCACCAAGCCCGATGCGCCGTCGAATTGACGGCGCCTCGGCGAGATCGGCCTAAAGCCAATTTTGCACGACAAGGCCCAGCAAAAGCCTTGTCATGATCCCGATTGCAGATACGGTCGTTGTCGAACTGCATGGCGACCTGCGAAGGGATGGGTTTCTCTTCCATGCCGGGGGGCTGTACCGATTTCCGAGACATTGCGCGGTGGAAAATGGAAAAAAGCCTGACGCGTTACATTTGGGCGAACACCTATGCCCAGCAGATCTGGATCCTGCTGGTCGTGTTCCTGTCCATGATCCCCTACTTCCTCGCCTTCGACCTGCCCAAGCAGATCGTCAACGGGCCCATCCAGGGCGAGGGATTTGAACACCCCACAGCCACGCAGCCGTTTCTGGAATTGTCCTTTGACATGCCGCTTATCGGGCCTGTCGATCTGTTTGGCGGCTTCAGCCTCGATCGTTTCCAGACCCTGATGGGCCTCAGCCTTGTCTTCCTCAGCCTTGTGGTGCTGAACGGCCTGTTCAAATTCTACATCAACACCTACAAGGGCCGACTTGGCGAGCGCATGCTCCGCCGTATCCGTTTCGAACTTTTCGATCGCGCCCTTCGCTTTCCACCTCTGCATTTCAAGCGGGTGAAATCCCCCGAAATCGCCACGATGATCAAGGATGAAGTCGAGCCACTGGGCGGCTTTATCGGCGACGCTTTCGTCCAGCCGGCATTGCTCGGCGGGCAGGCGATAACAGCCCTGGTCTTCATCCTGGTTCAGAATATCTGGCTCGGCTTGATTGCAACCTCCATGGTCGGCGTACAGGCCGCGATCATCCCGCGCATGCGCAAACGCCTGCTCGAACTGGGCCGCGAGCGGCAATTGACCGCGCGCGAGCTTTCAGGTCGCGTCGCCGAAGTCATAGACGGGATTTTCACGATCCGCGCCAATGACACCTCGAACCTCGAACGCGCCGATATTGCCGCGCGGCTGGCCCGGATTTTTTCGATCCGCTACGATCTTTATCAGTGGAAGTTCCTGGTCAAGTTCATCAACAATATCCTCGCACAGCTGACACCCTTCCTGTTTTATGTCGTCGGCGGAACTCTGGCACTTCAGGGTACCCTGGATATCGGCCAGCTGGTGGCGGTGATTGCGGCCTACAAGGATCTTCCGGGGCCGATCAAGGAACTGATCGACTGGGACCAGGCGCGTCAGGACGTGCAGATCAAATACCAGCAGGTGGTCGAGCAATTCGATGTCGAGCCCCTCGTTCTGCCCGCGGTCCAGGCGCTCGTCAGCACACATTCGCCGCGCCTTTCCGAAGCCCTTGTGGTCTCCAACCTTGTCCTCTGCGATGACAGCGGCGCGCGACGGCTCGACCGCATCTCGCTGGAAATCCAGCCCAACGAGACGGTCGCGATCATCGATCACAATGGCAATGCCGGCGAGGCCTTGGCGGAAGCGATTGGCCGGATCATCCTGCCCGAATCCGGGCGTATTACCATTGCTGGCAAGGAGCTGCACGAGATACCTGAAGCGGTGACCGGCCGCCAGCTTTCCTATGTCTCGTCCGACACGCATTTTTTTCAGGGAACGCTGCGCGACAACCTGCTCTACGGATTGAAGCACGCACCCCTGCGCGACATCGAATACACCGAAGCGGCCGCGCGGCAAAACAAGTGGGAGCGCAAGGAAGCGCAGCTTGCCGGCAACCCCTATCTCGATCTCAACAGTGACTGGGTCGATTACCAGTCGGCAGGCGCCACCGGCCCCGAAGATCTCTACAAGGTCATTGGCGCCGTGCTTGATACCGTCACCATCACCCAGGACATTCTTGATCTCGCGCTCAGATCCCGCGTCGATACCGTCACGCACAAGCCACTTGCCGATCGCATCGTCGAGCTGCGCGCCGAGATGCGCCGCCGCCTGCAGGACGAGGACCTCGATGCCGTCGTCGTACCCTTCGAGCCGCAGATCTATAATGGCCATGCTACCGTGGTGGAAAATCTGCTCTTCGGCAGTATGAAACAGCCGCTGATGTCGCCCGAGCAGCTCTCGGCGCACCCCTATTTCCGTCGGGTGATGATCGACACCGGAGCAGCCGGCATGCTGTTCGAAATGGGATTGTCGATCGCCGAGACCGCGGTTGAACTGTTCAGTGACCTGCCTGAAGACCACCCCTTCTTCCAGCAGCTCACATTCATGACGGCAGCAGATCTCCCGGTCTACGAAAGCCTCGTGCAGAAGCTGCAGGGCAAAACCCTGGAGGAAGCCTCGCCCGCCGACCGAAGCAGCATCATCCGGATGAGCTTCTCCTATATCGAGCCACGCCACCGCTTCGGTCTTTTGACCGAGGATCGCATGGCGCTGCTTGTGCGGGCGCGAGAGACATTCCATGCCAATATCCCAAAGGATCTGGCAAGCGTTGTCGAGCGTTACGATATCGAAGCCTTCACGGCCTCTGCCAGCCTTATGGACAACATCCTGTTCGGCCGCATCGCGCTCGAACAGGATGATACGTCAAAGCGCATTCGCGCCATAAGCCACGAGATATTCGACAGCCTTGGCCTCAGGAACGATGTCCTGTCGATCGGCCTGGATTTCGAAGTCGGATCGCAGGGTCGCCGCCTAACCGTTGCACAGCGCCAAAAGCTCAACATGGCTCGGGTTTTGTTGAAGCGATCCGACTATTTCATCTTCAACAAGCCGCTTTCGGCCTTGGATCGGCGCAGTCAGGACCGCATCATCACCAATGTCATGCAGATGTCACAGGACGATGAAACAAGCCCCTCAATCATATGGGTCCTGTCCAACCCCGATGCCGCCCAGTTCTTCGATCGAGTTCTGGTCTTCGAGGGGGCAGCGAGCCTGGACAGCGGAAATTTCGCGGAACTTTCCGAGAAAAATAGTATTTTCAAAGAGCTGCTATCGTAATAACGTCTCTTTGAGCGCTAGGGGAGTGCTATGGCAATGCTTTTGAAGGACGAAGTCGAAATGTTGCGGCGCGTGCCGATCTTTTCGCGCATCGCACCGACAAAACTGAAACTTTTGGCCTTTGCGTCGGATCGCATCAGCTGCCGTGAAGGGCAGAACCTGTTCCGTCAGGGCGATGCCGGCGATGCGGCCTATGTCATCCTGTCGGGCACGGCCGAAGTCGTCGTCGACACCCCGACGGGCGAACTCAAGCTAGCAGACGTGGAAAACAATGCCATTGTCGGCGAGATCGCCATTCTTTGCGAGGTTTCACGCACAGCAACCGTTCGCGCCACCAGCCGTCTCGAGGTCTTGAGGATCAGCAAGGACAACTTCCTCTGCCTGGTGCGTGATTTCCCCGAAATTGCCATCGAGATCATGCGCGTGCTCGCCGAGCGCCTCAATCACACCACTGCCGAGCTCACCGTCGCGCTGACCCAGAAGGCGCCCGCCGTCAACGGCTGAACGTGCCGTGTTTGAGGAAGTGGCTGACCTGGTCGATGACCCTGGCATCCCCCATCATGAACGTATGCGTCACCGGCAGGACCAGATGGTCGCTCATGCCGTCGATCTTCGTGCTGGCGACGGACACTTTGCCGTCATTCGGTGCACCGATGAGCGCGCTGTAGAATGGATTGAGCGAGACATTGCCGGCGATGATCCCAAGCTCGAAATCCGGAAGCGGTAGGACATTCGGCGTCGAGGATGGTGCCGTCCCAAGCTCCATGCCGGCCGGACCATTGATCCAGCGGAACGGCGCCAGGTCGCCAAAGACATCGACGATCTCCGAACCGTGATTGGGCGGCGCCAGCATCACAACCCGGCCAAGCCTTGCCGGCCGATGCCGGGCAAGCCAGGCGCGCACCAGAATGCCACCCATCGAATGCGTGACGAAATGCACGCGTTGCTGCGGCCAGCAGTCGGCAACGGATCGGGTGACATGCGACATCAGCCCCTGGATCGACGCTTGGGTCGATGGATAACCGTTGTTGATCACCTGGTAGCCCTGTTCCTCCAGCGCCTCCTCGAGGCCCTGCATCGAGCGTTCGGTGCGGGCAAGGCCATGCAGCAGGACAACGCATTCGGCCATCGCGGATGAACTGATGGCGCAAACGCCGAGCAGGGCCAGCAGCAGCCTGCGCATCATACAGCCTCCGGTCCTCACGAAAGCCGGCTTTCGCCGACGATACCGCTGCGCGATAGCAGGATGGCGATCGGCCTTGTGCCGCTGAATTCGGAAAGCACGATGACGAGCACGGCGGTGATCGGGATCGAGACGATGGCGCCTGCAATGCCCCACAGGCTCGTCCACACCGTCAGGCTGATCAGGATGGCATAAGGGCTGAGGTCGAGCGAATTGCCCATGATCTGCGGTTCCAGCACATTGCCGATCATGAACTGTACCACGCTGAGCGACAGGGCGAGCAGCAGGACCTGGTCCGGTTGCCCGAACTGACCCACCGCAATCACCGTCGGCACGAAGACACCGATGGCCGAGCCCAGATACGGAATGTAGTTGACCAGCGCGATGATGATCGCCCAGAGAACGGCAAATTTCAGCCCGAAAAACACCATGACGGCATAGCTGACCAGCCCCAGCACCACGTTGATCAGCGACTTGACCGCGAGATAGCGACCGACGCGATAGTTGATGTCGCTGATCACCGCGCGAAGACGGACGATCCGCTCGGGATCGGAGGACAGCCGCCCGAGCTTGGCATCGAAACTCCCCTGCTCCAGCAGCATGAAGACGACATTCAGCAGGACGAAGACCAGTCCGCCCAGCAGCGATGCCGATGAGACGACGCCGCTGCGCAGCGTGGCCTGCAGATTGATCTGGCCGAACAGGTCGTTGCGCAGGGTCTCCCAGGTGACATCCCCCTGGAAGCCGACAAAGCCGGCAAGCGCCTGCGCCATCTCCAGGAACTTGACCTGATATTCCGGTGCCTTGGCGGCAAAGACCACCAAATTGGCGGCCAGCAAGGTGACCAGCTGGATCAGACCATAGCCGATCACCAGCGCTGCAAGCGTATAACGCAGACCGGTCGGAAGGCGTGTCCCGATCACCGGGATTGCCCCGGTCAGGCCCGCAATCGCCGAGACGACATAGGCGATCATCAAGGCAAGCACCATCGGCACCAGGACCTCAGCACCGATATACAGGAACCAGCCGACCATCAGCGCAAGGGCCACCCCGAGGACCAGGTTGACCAAGGAGACGGACGACATGGCGGTCCCCGCAGGATCGGATGGACGAAGCTCGGTCATGCAGACATTCCTTCCTGGAGGCGATGGCGCGGATCAATGGTGAACGCAGCGGAAATTTTGCCAGCGGTACCCGACAGCTCCGCAGCACACGAAAAACTGGCGCTGACAGCCATGTCAGACATCCTCCACCAACTGGTCTATATCGAAGGTCGAGCGCACTCCGACATCGGCAAGATGGGCCTGTCCGAAGGCAATCGCCGCCCGGCGCCCCTCTTCGAACAGCATCTGCAGAAAATCCCATTCGGCGTTCAGCTTGGAGGAATGGCCAAGCGTCACCATGATATCGGATGTAATGCGATGCAGCCGCATCTCCTTCCACTGGCCTGCCTCTCCGTGACCGGGATCGACGACCCGACGCAGCAGCGCGATCATCCGCAATTCCTTCAGCAGTTGCGCATTGAAGGAAATCTCGTTCAGCCGGCTGGCGATTTCGCGGGCAGTTTTCGGCGTTTCCAGGCGCTCCACCGGATTGATCTGGACAATCAGCGTATCGTGGCTGTCGCATTCCCGCACCAGCGGCGTCATCGTCGGATTGCCGGCATAGCCGCCGTCCCAGTAAGGCACGCCGTCGATCTCGATGGCCTGAAACATCGACGGCAGGCAGGCCGATGCCAAAAGCACGTCGACGGTGATCTCGTGTTTGCGGAACACCCGCCCCTGTCCCGTATGCACATTGGTCGCCGTAATGAACAGCTTGATCGGCCCGTCGGCGAGATCGGGAAAATGGATGATCTCGGCCAAGAGGTCGCGCAGCGGATTTCCGGCAACGCCACCGAGGGAATAGGGCGAGACCATGCGCGCCATGATATCCATCGCGAGAAAGGCCGGAGAATTGTCCAGGCTCCAGTCACCGGTGATGCGTTCCAGCGGTCCCCGTTTCAACGGGCTGTAACGGGCCGCTTCCGACGTCTTGCGCCAGAAGGCGGTCAGCATGTCGCGGGCGGTCTGGCGCCCTCCCCGCGCCATGCCGGACGCCAGAACGGCTGCGTTCATCGCCCCGGCCGAGGTCCCCGAGATCCCGTCGATCTCGATGGAATCTTCTTCCAGAATACGGTCGAGCACGCCCCAGGTGAAAGCCCCATGCGAGCCCCCGCCCTGCAGCGCCAGATCGATGGGCGGAATGCTCGCCTTTCCTGTCCGCACATCCGATCCTAATTTTGCCGCCATGTTCGACACCCTCTTCCAGCGTTTCGTCGCAATGTTCGGACCGGCTGCAGATCAAGGCTGCAATGCCGCAACCTTCTGCTTCAGCAGTTCCAACCCCTCGTCGGTCCAGCCCGGCTGATCGGTTAGCGACGCCCAGGCGTCGACATAGTGATCGAAGGCATAGACATGTCCGAAGCCTTTCGGCGGCAACACGGCGAGCATGATGTCGAAGCCGAGCTGCAGGAAGGTCACCACCGGGATCCACACCATGTCCGGCGACACATCCGGGCCGAACGGCTTTTTCATCCATTCCGGACGCCGCCACAGCGCGCGCGGATCGAAGAACGAAACGGCATCGCTCGCATATTGCAGGAAGATCACCCGGTAAGGTCCCCAAGGCGCCGGAGCGTCCCGCAACGTGTTGCGCTGTGACGTGAAGCGGATCACGGAGCCGTCGCGGAACGTCGGCAGCCAGCTCGGCGTCCCGGGATTGCGCGCAGCCGTGACCGATACCCAGGTGCGCGTATTGAACGGCGGCCCGGCCCACAAGGCACCTTGATACGGGTCACCGATGACCTGGTGCAGATCGTGGCTGAGGTCCGAGTTCAAGGCGCCAAGGCTCAAGCCATGCAGATAGAGCTTCGGCCGCTGGTCGCGCGGCAGCGACCCCCAATAGCCGTAGACGGCGGCAAAGACCGCCCGCGACGTCTCCACCCCATAGCTCGGATCCGCCAGCAGCGCGATCCAGCTGGCCAGATAGGAATATTGCACCGACACCGACGCCACATCGCCATGCAGGATATATTCCAGCGCCGACTGGCTTTCCGGATCGACCCAGCCCGTGCCTGTCGGTGTGACGATGACTAGGTTCGACCGCTCGAAGGCCCCGATCCGGATCAGTTCCTGCAAGGCAAGCTCCGCCCTGGCCTCGGGCGTATCGGCGGAGTTAAGCCCGACATAAACCCTGAGCGGTTCCAGCGCCGCAGCATCCGACATCTGTTCGATCATCGCCCGATCGGGTCCGGCCGCAACCACCCGTCGGCCTGCTCTTCCGAGGCTCGCCCAGTCAACCAGGGATCCCGGACCACCGGTTTTCAACGGATCGACCGGTTGCACGCTGTCGTCCTCGAAGCGACCATCAAGCTCGCTATAGATGCCGTCGAGGAAACGCATCGCGCCGCCGACCAGCACACCATTGCCGATCGTCCAGAATAGCATTGCCGTGACCGCCAAGGCGATAACAGCGGCGGGCGGTCCGGGAATATGGCGTGCCAGGCGATTGGACAGTCGCTGGGCAATCATGCCGAACAGCCGGAAGACCAGGACAAGGACGGCAAACACCGCGAGCGCTACGGCCGCGATCGTCCAGGGCCCGGCACTGTCGATCGGCTCCATATCCATCAGTGCCCGCAGCCGGTTCTGCCATCCGGCCGCCCACCACAGCATGGCAACCACAATGACCAGGCTGACCAGTGCAGCCAGCAGAAGGCCGCGCCGCCGCGCTCGCCCTTGCACGGACGGCAGATGCAGCGAAAGCCAGAGCCAGCGCAGCAGGACACCCAGCCCGTACCCGGCAGCAAGGCAGAAACCGCTCAGAGCCCCCTGGATCAGCGGCGCGCGCGGCACCAGGCTTGGCGTCAGCGATGCCGCAAAGAACAGCGCGCCGATGATCAGACCGACCCCGGACAGGGCACGAAGAAATGCCGCAACCGGGCGTCCGGCGGGACTGGATGACGTGGCGGATGTGACCATCGAATGTGTATTCCCCCTAAACCGACACTGCTAATCCGCCCGATCAGGCCGGCCCGGAGGACATCTTCCCGACTTTCCATGCCATCACCCCGACCGACAGCCCGATGCTGATCAGATTTGCACCGAGCATCACCCCGATCAACCAGAAGGCCGTGACCGGCATGGCCGCAAAAAGCGCCAGCGCCAGCACGACCGACAAAACGCCGCTGGCAAAGATCCACATCCAGTTGGGCAACGGTCGGATGGTGAAGGCAAACACGATCTTGGAAATGCCCTCCATCATGAAGAACACGATCAAGAGCAGCGACAGCAGCAGGATGCCCTCGCCGATATTGCGCAGCAGCAGCACGCCCACCATGATGCCCAGAATGACGGACACGAGTTGCAGCCAGAAATTCGGCGCATGACGAGCGCTGATCAGGCCGATCGCCTGGATGAAGCCGCTGACAATCAGCAGCCAGCCGAAGGTGAAAACGGCAGCAGCCGAGGACACGACCGGAAACAGCATGGCAAAAATGCCCGCCACGACAAGCAGCGCGGCCTCAACGAGATGAAACGCCGAGTGCCGACGCACGGCGTCCCGTGCAGCTTCGCGATACACCTGGGCTGCAGCATCAAGGCCAATGGGCATGTCGACCACCTTTCTGTCTGTTGAAATTGGCTATTTCGGCCGCGTCGCGGTGATCGACGGGCTATCGGACGAGACCAGGACGAGACCGCCATCGGCGTCGATATCGAACCGATCGATCTTTTCCAGCGCCGATAGGAAAGACGCCTCGATCCGGCTTTTGTGTTCCTCGCAAGCCATCATCGAGCCGGCCATGCCGCGCTGAAAGCTGAAGCCCTCGCCGGTCAGCGTGAAGCCGCCGAAATAGCGGTTGCAGCCGGAAGAGCCGAAGACGCTCAACTTCTTCACATCGAACTCAAGGCTGACATAGACATCCTCCGGCACCGCGACATCGCCAATCTTGGAGACGCGCCATGGTTCGCCGGCCAACAGCGACACTGGCTCACCGCCGCAGCCGCTGAAGGTCTTGCCGCCCGTCGTAACTGCAACGGTCATCGGGCTGGGCATGCCCGTCATCGTATCGCGGCAGACGACCGGCGTGATATCGACCGCAAGATCGCTCGCATCGTCCATGTAGCGCCAGCCTTCGCCCTTGCGTGTCGGCTCAGGAAGCACTGCCTCCATCGTAGTGCCGGCATCGGCTGTGCGGAACGAAATCCGTCCGCCATCGAGCGTCACGATCCAGCCCGGTTCGTTGCCGCGCGCCGTCAGGGGCAGTCCCGGCCCGGCTGCGGTCTCGCTCGCAGCATGAGCCAAGGACGACGCGCAGACAAGGATCGCGCAGAGCGAGGTCAGCTTCGATTTCAGTCGCATGGTTCACTCCTCCTCATCATCGGACTTGGCATTGTCGGAAGCAGGGTGACACCGTCACGCCGACGTCTGCCTGGCAGGAGCAGCTCGGACCGTTCTCCCCCGCGCCTTGTTCGCCACATGCCACCCAACGTCCTATTCATAGCTGTAGGGCTGCAGATAGGCGCCATCGACAAGCTCGCCGGTCCCGTCGCGAAGCAAGAGATGCGCCGGGATGCCGTCAGGCCGCTTGCGCTCCGGCGGCAGCGGCGAAACATAGGTACGGCCTTTCAGACGCCGGTCGAAATCGGCCCTTGCGCCAGCCCGCAACTCCGGATCGACCAGCAGGTCGTAGCCGACACCGGCCATCACCCGTGCCGAGGCCAGCGCCGACTTGTCACCGATCGACATGCCGCCGCAGGCCGTCAACGGCCACATATGCAGACCGACACCGAGCGGCATGCAGGCCCAGGCAAACAGCGCTGTCGGCGCAACGAAGCTGACATCGCCGACATCGGTGGCGCCGCCGGTCGTGGTTTCCGGGATCATCGGCGCGATCGCCGGACTGAGACCAAGTTCGGCAAGCCCCATCTCCTTCTGGCAGGCGCGCGCAAACGCCTGTTCGTCCTCCGTCCAGTCGACGCCGATGGCATTCATGTGACGCAACGCCTGTCCGGCCAAGGTCTCGTTGGGAATGAGGTCATGCATGCCGAAAAACAGGTCGAACTCGGCCTGTGTCTGGGTTGCGAGCGCCGCACCATCGGCAATTTCCCGCAGCCAGCTGGTGATCGCGGTGACCCGTTCCCGGTCGCTATCGCGGATCATGATCAGGATCTCCCCGACCTCCGGCACCACATTCGCCGCGATCCCGCTTTGCGTGTAGATGTAATGCACGCGCGACGTCGGCTCGATATGCTCGCGCATGAACTGCACGCCGACGGCAAACATCTCCGCACCCTTCAGGCCGCTGCGCCCTTCCCAGGGTGCCACGCCCGCATGCGCGGTGCGCCCGGTAAAGCGCACACGTGCCAAGTTCACGGCGGCAGTGCGCAAAAGGCCCGTCGCCGTGATCGGCGCCGGATGCCAGGCGAGCGCTGCATCCAGATCGTTGAAATACCCGTCGCGCACCATAAACACCTTGGCGCCCTGCGTCTCTTCGGCCGCGCATCCATAGACACGCAGCGTGCCGGCTGTTCCATTCTCCTGCATCATCCTCTTCAGCGCGAAGGCAGCGCCGGTGCAGCCGGCCCCAAGCATGTTGTGGCCGCAGCCATGCCCGACATCGACCCCGGCCGGACCGGGCGTCTGGCGGGGCTCGGCGGCGTTGCCCAGCCCCGGCAATGCGTCATATTCCGGCAGGAAGCCAATCTTCGGGCCTGCGCTTCCCTGCGACCACTCGGCAATGAAGGCCGTCGGGATGTTCGACGTACCGCGGCTGGCGATCGTGAAACCAGCCGCCTCCAGTTCGCGCAGGTGGATCTTCGAGGAAATATCTTCCTCCAGCGACAGCTCTGCGTTTTCCCAGACCTCTCGGGAGATCCGCAAGATCGCATCGCGCACCGCTTCCACCGCCCTTGCCGCCGGTTCTACGGAGTCCGGTGGTGGCTGATCAGCCGGATTGACGGCAGCCATGGCAGCATCCGCCTCGACAGCCGCCATCAGGCCCGTGGCGATGGCAGCGCCGCCGCTGACGGCAAACGAGGTCTTGAGGAAATCGCGCCGAGCCATGTCGGCAAAGGTTCTATCGTCAGGCATGCGTGTCTCCCTCAACCGCCTTCATTCGGGCGAGCGACAGGCGCAGTTGGTCCCGGATCGGATGCAGGCCCGAAGGCCGCCCACGATATCTTCCCGCCGGACGGACGGGCAAAGTGACCATAAACAACAACAAACGCTTGATCATGGTGGCCGCTCGATTGCGATCTGGACCAATTTAAGAGCAGCAAAGGCCATGACAAACAACAGGTTCGGCACAATCAACCGGGTTTTCGCCAAAAAACGGACGTGATGCAAAATAACGGGACGTAGCGCCACGAACAGTGACGGAAGGAAATAGGAAACTTGTCAGAGAAGCCGCGGAAAAATTGCAGTCGTTTCGTCGCCCGGCCGTTCACTATGTATGCGGCGTTACGCATATTCGGGACCAGATGCAAAGTCTCCGGATTCCAGGCTGATCACTTTGTTCCCGAAACAATCCTATAGTTGCAATGGGGACAGTCACCGCTGTGATTTTTTGGGGGGATCGATGGCCAGAACGCGACGCATCGTCGAAACAGTCGGGAATGCACCCATCAGGCCTGCCGCGCGTTTTTTCCGGCGCCAGCAAAGCTTCGGTATGTCGGCGCAAGCATTGCCCGCATCAACACTCGCTTGCGCAATCAAGGCATGGAAGCTGCCACCGTTGGATCTTGCAGCGGACTGCAACACTGTCACCCGCCGCGCAGACGCGATCACAAGCAGTACCATCGACCACGAACCCGCTCTCTGTGCTTCAAGAGGAAATTGCCAATGTCCACACTGATCGCAATCGTCTATCCGAACGAAAAACAGGCAGAAGACGTCCGCTCCAAGCTGCTGGACTTGCAAAAGGAGTACATCATCAAACTCGGCGATGCGGTGATTGCCACCAAGACTGAAGCCGGCAAGATCAAGCTGAACCAGTTGATGAACACGACAGCGGCCGGCGCAGCCTCTGGTAGTTTCTGGGGTCTGCTGATCGGGGTGATCTTTCTCAACCCCTTGCTCGGTGTTGCCGTCGGCACGGCATCCGGCGCTGTCAGCGGTGCCCTGACCGATGTCGGGATCAATGATCCATTCATGAAGGAACTTGCGGCCAACCTGACCCCGGGCCATGCCGCTCTTTTTGTTCTCGTCAAGGAAATGACCGAAGACAAGGTGTTGAAAGAAATTGCACCATTCGGCGGCGTTGTCCTGAAATCCTCGCTGGACGAGACAAAGGAGCAAGTTCTGCGCGACGCATTGGCTGCCGCCGAAAAACAGGCCTGATCAGCGGAGGGAATGCGGGGAGGGAAGATCCGCCAGGCCTGACGGACCGACGTCACGCCTGTGCCTTGCGGCCTGCCGGCAAATCCATCTTCGACCTCCTCTGGTTGTGTAAGCCTCGACTTTTATTGGATGACACCGCAGAACTTTCGCTTTCAACGTTATGATATGCGAAAAAACAGCTATTATGTTTTAGTGGTGCATAAAACTCCAAGAAGTTGTAAACGAAGCTAGAAATAGTGATCGCTTGGGTATTTGTATGACAGTTTTCGAGCGGCATACCAGTTCTGAAAAAGCACACTTGTTCCCCCAGGTTGTGCCTGCGGACAAAAGCGTCTCAACCTCGGCGCTGCTGCCTCATTGCTTTTCTACCAAACAGATTGACAGGGCCGACCGCTTTTCCGCCTGGCGTCATAGCTACGAGCCGATGGTGGACCTGAAAGAGAGGCCGACAACCTGCGCGAGCGCATTTTCCGGCGAGCAGGTCCTGTGGGATCTGGGCGAGATTGCGCTGGCGGAAATCAGAGTTAAAAGCCTCGATTTCATCAGCTGGCCAATGCAGATGAAAAACAGCGGACTTGACCATTGGTGCCTGACGCTGTTTCTCGACGGAACGTGCCGGACGGAAGCCAGTGGCGATCAGTATGTTTCATCGTCCAGACTTCTGCAGATCCACCCGCTTGGCAGTCGGTTCAGCGGCTCGCTGACCGATTGCAATTTCATCATGCTTTGGATCCCGCGCAGTTTTTGCACCGATAGCCAGCATGTGCTCGACAGTGTCGCCTTCCAGTCGATCGGCGGCCCGATGGGCCAGATGCTGTCTTCCTACATCACATGCCTTGTTGCACAATTGCCGTATGTCACCACGACCGAGGCCAGCGCAGTGGCGCACGCGACCAGAGACATGGTCATCGCCTGCGTCGCCCCTTCCGCCGACAGGATCAACGCCTCGAAGGACCAGTTCGCAGCGACCTTGATCGAACGTGCGCGCAAGTTCATCCAGCAGAACCTCTACAATCCAGTCCTCGGCCCTGACCTGCTGATGCGTGAAATGGCCATGTCGCGCACCAAGCTCTACAATCTGTTCGAGCCGGTGGGCGGCATTCATCGCTACATCAAGCGGCAAAGGCTGTGTGAGGCGCACAAGCGTCTGGTCGACGCGCAAAACCCTTGCCGAATTCAGGAGATTGCCGAGCGCCTGGGCTTCAGCGACGGCGCCGACTTCAGCCGCGCCTTCAAGCGGGAGTTCAGCTATACGCCGAGCGACGCGAGACATCATTTCATTCAAGCCAGCTATCAGGACACGCAGAGCCTCGACAAGCTCGCGCCTTCGGACAAGCTACCCTTCATCCTGCGTCGCCTGCAGTTCTGACCTCCGGCCCCGATCGTTCCGACCGTCAGGGCAAGCCGAAGCACCCTTCGAACGACATTCGGGAGATCCACGCTGTGACCACCATTCAAGTGCCCGGCCTTTTGACTGTGACGATCGCGATCCTGGTGTTTTTCGTCGGTAGCCTGCTGAACCGGTCTATCCCCGCTCTTGGCCGTTTCAACATACCGGAAGCGGTCAGCGGCGGGCTGTTGGCGGCACTGTGCACACTGGCGCTGTACAGCATGATGTCGACCGAAATCATTTTCTCCCTCGGCGCCCGCGACATGCTGCTGCTCTATTTCTTTACCGGTATCGGCCTCAATGCACGGTTTGCCGATCTTGTGCGCGGCGGACGCCCGCTCCTGATCCTGCTGGCACTGACGCTGGCATTCCTGCTGATCCAGAATGCCATTGCCTTGACGGGTGCTGCATTGTTTGGACTGCCTGACGGTTTGGCCATCTTCCTCGGATCGGCCTCCCTGATCGGCGGCCATGGCACGACAATCGCCTGGGCGCCTCTGGTGCAGGAACGCTTCGGCGTGAACAACGCACTGGAGATCGGCATTGCCAGCGCCACCCTGGGTCTGGTCATCGCAAGCCTGATCGGCGGCCCTCTGGCGCATCACCTGATCCAGCGACATGGTCTCAAAGGCCCCGACAAGGAAGAATTGACCGTCGGCGTGCCGACCGACGCCGGCGCGCGCCATGCCGACGATGTCAGCTACCACAGCCTGTTGCAGACGTTGTTTGTCATGAACCTCGCCATTCTTTCCGGCTACGCCCTGCACGAACTGGTCGATGACATCGGCATCAAACTGCCCCTGTTCGTGATGTGCCTATTGTGCGCCATCGCCATGACCAATCTTGTGCCGCTCGTCGCACCACGGCTTCCCTGGCCGTCGGGATCTCGAGCCCTCTCGCTGATCTCGGATCTGTCGCTCAGCGTCTTCCTCGCCATGTCCCTGATGAGCATGCAGCTTTGGGCGCTGGGAGGGCTTGGAATTGCCCTGGTTGCCATCCTGTTTCTGCAGACCGCAGCGACGGTGATCTATATTCTCTTCGCCGTCTTCCCGGCCATGGGCAGGAACTACGATGCAGCTGTCATTTCGGCCGGCTTTGGCGGGGTCACACTCGGAGCCACTCCAACCGCCATTGCCAACATGGCGGCAATCACCAAATCTCACGGCGCCGCACCGATGGCCTTCATCATCGTGCCGCTGGTTTCAGCCTTTTTCATCGACCTCGCCAATGCTGCCGTTATCGGTTTTCTGCTCCGATAGACCTCCAGGACCTACCGTCCGACACGGCGCATATCGACGACACGTCCATTGTTGCGGTTGAGAGCGATCTCGAAGCGTCGGCCATCTCGGGTGGCGCGATAGACGAAGAACCGGCCCCGGCAATCGACAGTGCGGATGTCGCGGAAGCCATGACGGCGCAACCGGTCACGCCCCTGCTGGCAGGTGATCGATCGCCCGTTGCTGACATTGGAGCCAACCGAGATATTGATATTGACCCGTGCTTCAGCCGGAGGGACCGCTAGAAAGACAAGCATGAAGCATAGAAAAAGACCAAGCAAACCACGCATATCGACCCTCCAGGATAATGAAATTTAGGAATATCTTGATCATAGGTTCGTTTGCATCGGGATCAAGTGCCGAAACTCAATCCAGCGTCCCGGACTGAAGCGATCTGCGGCGGTCTGGGAAGATCGGAACAACCCTGAGAATGCTCGACAATCTACGTTTTTCCGGGTAGATGTGCGCCGCCGACAGCGCCGATATCCTGCGGAAACTTCCCACCGGCTTGCCCACAGACCCGCTTGACAAAGACCATGTGACCGTATTTTAATCACGCTCAAGTTCTGGGCATATCGTGCCAAACTGACCACATGACTTCGTCCGTCGCAGGGCAACAGCGCCCCACAACGCCCCGGTTTCCGGGAACCGCGTTGTGGGATTTTTTGTGTTTGGATTTCTGATGCAAGAGACCGTGAAGATTGGCATCCTCTATTCGACCACCGGGCCTTACGGCTCGATGGGTCGCGACGCCCGCGATGGCGCCGATTTTGCCTATCACGACTATCGCACCGCCGGCGGCCGCAAGGTCGAGCTCGCTTTTTTCGATCCACATGCCGATCTAGCTGCCTATGTCGAAGGCGCGCGTCACCTGATTCGCGATCAGGGCTGCCGCCATATCGTCGGCACGATTACCTCTGCCGCGCGCAAGGAAGTCATCCCGCTGGTCGAAAAGCACGACGGCCTGCTGTGGTACATGTGCCCGTATGAAGGTTTCGAGGCCAATGAAAACGTCCTCTACATCGGCGGATGTCCCAATCAGCATCTCATCCCGCTGTTCGAGCACCTGATTCCGCGACACGGCGCACGACCCTACCTGGTCGGCGCCAACTATGTCTGGGGCTGGGAAATGAACCGGCTCGCTCGCGAACTGATCAACAATGTCGGCGGCACCGTTCTGGGCGAGCGCTATCTGCCGCTGGAAGAGACCGATGTCGAAAGGATAGTCGCCGATATCGCCGAAAAGCGGCCAAGCTTCATCCTGAACAATCTGATCGGCCCGTCGAGCTACGCTTTCCTGGCAGCCATGAGGAAACTCGGCGCGCGCGATCCCACCTTCCTGCCTGAGAACTGTCCTGTCGCAAGCTGCGACCTGCAGGAATGTGAGCTGACCGATATCAAGCAGGGCGCCGGTATTGGCCAGCTATGCGCCGCATCCTATTTCGACAGCCTCGACACGGCCGAAAACCTGGCCTTCAAGGCACGTCTGCAGGCGTGGAACCCTGGGGAACGCAAGGTCTCCAGCGTCTTCGCCAGCGCCTATACCGCAGTCAATCTGTGTATCGCGGCCATCGAGGCGGCCGGATCGGAAGAGCCGCACAAGGTGCGCGACACGATTGTCTCGCAAAGCTGGCCGACACTCTTCGGCGACATGCGCATTGACCCTGATACCAATCACGCGGCACTGCCCTTCCTCCTTGGACAGATCAATGCCGATGACGGCTTCGACGTGATCGCGACCCGCAAGGCTTTGCCGGCTGACCCCTATCTCACCGGAGCGACCATGAACCTCAAGCCGAAGTTGAGGGTGGTATCATGATCACGCGGACCCCGAATTTCACCGGATGGCGAGCCACGATCCTCACCGAAGAGGATGGCAATACGGAGCGTCTGCGTCGCCAGCTCAGCCTTCTGGGTATCGGCGTGCACTGCCAGTGGAGCCCGATCGAAGCCAACGACATGCCGGAACTCGTGCTGGTCGACGCCGACCGCGGCTGGGATGAACTCCTGCCCTGGGGTACGGGCAAACCTTCGCGCCCGGTCGTCGCCCTGCTCGGGTCGGAAGCGCCGGGCCGCATCTCCTGGGCAATCCGCCAGGGCGCGGGCGCGATCATTGCCAAGCCGGTGACCGCTTCGGCAATCTACCCAGCCGTGGTGCTCGCCGTCTCGACCCATGAAGCGCGCCTTGCTGCCGAGCGGCAGATCGCGCATCTGGAAGAGCGGTTGAAGCTGCGCCCGGTCGTCTATGCCGCCATCGCGCGGCTGACCAGTGAACGCCAGATCGACGAGGACGATGCCTATTCCGTCCTCAGGGAGTGCGCCATGCGCCGCCGTCTGCCGATCGAACAGATCGCCGCCTTTTTTCTCTGCGGTTCGGAAACACTGCGCGAGGTCGGCAAATGCGGGCGCTGAAGGAACTCGCCCGTCAGCCATCGGCCCTCTTCGGCCTCGCCATCATTCTTGCGGTCCTGATCCTCGCACTCGGTGCGCCGTTGATCGCCCCGTTCGATCCCGACAACCAGATGTTCGACGGCCTGACGCTCGAAGGTGCGCCCATGCCGCCCGGCGGCCAGTTCATGCTCGGCACCGATACGCTTGGCCGTGACCTTTTCTCTCGTCTGCTCTACGGCGCGCGGACCTCGCTGATCATCGGCCTCGTCGCCAATGGCGTTGCAGTCACGATCGGTCTTTTTGTCGGCATGACCGCTGGCTACATGCGCGGCTGGGTCGGCACGGTTCTCATGCGCTTCACCGATCTGATGATGGCCTTTCCGGCGCTGTTGCTGGCCATCGTGCTCGCCGCCATCCTCAAGCCCAGCCTGTGGATCGTCGCCATGGTGATTGCGCTGGTCAACTGGGTCCAGGTGGCGCGCATCGTCTACACCGAAACCCGCGGCCTGGTTGAGCGTGACTTCATCATGGCCGAACGCGCACTGGGTGCCGGACATGGCCGCATCGTGTTCCGGCATATCCTGCCGCATCTGGTCCCGACCGCCATCGTCTGGGGCACGCTCGGCATAGCAACCACCGTCCTGCTCGAGGCAACGCTTTCCTTCCTCGGCGTCGGCGTCCAACCCCCACAACCGTCCTGGGGCAATATCATTTTCGAAAGCCAGAGCTATTTCCAGGCTGCCCCCTGGCTGGTTTTCTTCCCCGGCGCGCTCATCCTCTTGACCGCACTCGCCTTCAACCTCGTCGGTGACGCGCTGCGCGACATTCTCGATCCGACACAACGCGGGAGAGGTTGATGCTAGCTTTGCTGACAAAACGGTTCGTGCAATCGGCGCTCATCCTTCTCGGCGTTGCCGCGATCACCTTCGTGCTGCTCTATGCACTGCCGGCAGATCCCGCCCGCATGATCGCCGGACGCAGCGCCACCGCCCAGACGGTTGCCAATATCCGCCGCGAACTCGGCCTCGACCAGCCGCTGGTCACCCAATTCCTGCATTATCTGGGCAACCTGATGCAAGGCGATCTCGGCCGCTCCTACGCCCAGAAGACGCAGGTCGTCACCCTGATCATCGCGCGCCTGCCGGCCACATTGGTTCTGATGGCCGCCGGAATTTTTGTCGAAGTCGTGCTCGGCCTGACGCTCGGCATCACCGCCGCGCTCAATCGCGGCGGCTGGACCGACAGGCTGGTCATGGCCTCGGCCTTCATCGGCGTCTCGGCGCCGCAATTCGTTGTCGCCCTGCTGCTGCTCTATCTGTTCGCCGCAACGCTCGGCTGGTTCCCGATGAGCGGCTATGGCAGCTTTGCCCATGTCGTGCTGCCCGCCATGACGCTCGGCATCCTGGGTGCCGGCTGGTATGCCCGAATGGCACGCTCGGCGATGATCGACGTGCTCAACCAGGATTATATTCGCACCGCCCGGGCCAAGGGCCTTTCGGCCCGCCGCATCATTCTGCGCCACGCCGTGCCCAATGCCATCCTGCCCATCATCGCCATGATCGGCATCGATATCGGCCAGTTCATGGGCGGCGTTGTAGTGGTGGAGGCCGTCTATGGCTGGCCTGGCATCGGGCAGCTTGCCTGGCAGGCCATCCAGCAGGTCGATATCCCGATCATCATGGGGGTCACCCTGACCTCCGCCCTCGCCATCATCATCGGTAATCTCGTCGCCGACCTCATCGCGCCGATGATCGACCCGCGCATCCGTTCACACTGAAGCACAACAAAAAGGGGAACAGAAACATGTTCAAACGCTGGTTACTCGCATCAACGACTGCAGCCGTTCTGGCCACGCTGCCGATCGTGGCACAGGCCCAGACAAATGGTGGCGATATTGTCGTCACCTACAAGGACGACATCACCACGCTCGACCCGGCCATCGGTTATGACTGGGTCAACTGGTCGATGATCAAGAGCCTCTTCTCCCGGCTCATGGACTACGAACCCGGCACGGCCAACCTGGTCCCGTCGCTGGCCGAAAGCTTCACCGTGTCGCCCGACGGCCTGACCTATGAGTTCAAGCTGCGCAAGGGCGTCAAGTTCTCCAACGGCCGCGAAGTCGTTGCCTCCGACGTCAAATACTCGATCGAGCGCGCCATCAACCCGAAAACCCAAGGCCCCGGCGCTGGCTTCTTCGGCGCAATCAACGGCTTCGCCGACATGACCGGCGGCACCGCTGAAACCCTGTCGGGCATTGAGACGCCGGACGACGGCACCGTCGTCTTCAAACTGTCGCGCCCGGATGCCACCTTCCTGCATGTCCTGGCGATCAATTTCGCATCCGTCGTGCCGAAGGAAGCGGTCGAAGCCGCAGCCGGCGATTTCGGCAAGAAGCCCGTCGGCTCTGGCACTCTGGTCCTGAAAGACTGGACGATTGGCCAGAAACTGAGCTTCGAGCGCAATCCCGACTATTATATCAAGGGCATCCCGCATATCGACAGCGTCACCGTCGAAGTTGGTCAGGAGCCGCTGGTTGCGCTTCTGCGCCTGCAGAAGGGCGAAGTCGACATCGCCGGCGATGGCATCCCGCCGGCCAAGTTCCTCGAGATCAAGAACTCGCCGGAAGGCGCCCAGATGATCGTCGATGGCGAACAGCTGCATACCGGCTATGTCACGCTGAACACCAAGGTGAAGCCATTTGACGACGTCAAGGTACGCCAGGCGGTCAACATGGCGATCAACAAGGAGCGCATCACCCGCATCCTGAACGGCCGCGCCACGCCCGCCAACCAGCCACTTCCACCGCTGATGCCGGGTTATGACAAGGCATTTACCGGCTATGGCTACGATGTCGACAAGGCCAAGGCATTGCTCGCCGAAGCCGGCTATGCCGACGGCTTCGAGACCGTGCTCTTCTCGACCAACACCGATCCTCAGCCGCGCATTGCCCAGGCGATCCAGCAGGATCTCGCCGCGATCGGCATCAAGGCGGAAGTCCGTGCGCTGGCCCAGGGCAACGTGATCGCCGCCGGCGGCACCGAAGGCGAAGCGCCGATGATCTGGTCCGGTGGTATGGCCTGGATCGCCGACTTCCCGGATCCGTCCAACTTCTACGGCCCGATCCTCGGTTGCGGCGGCGCCGTTCAGGGCGGCTGGAACTGGTCATGGTACTGCAACGAAGCGCTCGACAAGCGTGCTGTCGAGGCCGATTCCATGTCTGACCCGGCCAAGGTTGCAGAACGTCAGGCAGCCTGGGGCAAGATCTTCACGGACATCATGGCGGACGCCCCCTGGGTGCCGGTCATCAATGAGCGCCGTGTCGTCGCCAAGTCGACCCGCATGGGCGGACCTGACAATATCTATATCGATCCGACCCGCGTCATCAACTACGACGCGATCTTCGTGAAGTAACACGTCGAGCCGGATTGCCCGAACCCGGCCCCTTCCTCGTCATAAGAGAGGGGCCGGTTAGGGACCGAATACGAACTGAAAACCGCTGAACGGAGACCTGCCATGTGCGTCGCCTGCACCCATACCATCCACCGCGCGCAGCATAATTTCGGCTGGAACAGGGATTTTCCGCCGGCGCTTTCGGCCAAACCCGGTGAGACCATCCTGTTCGAGTGCCTCGATTCGTCCGGTGGCCAGCTCGGCCGCGACGCGACGCTCGAGACGCTGGCCAATCTCGACTTCGGCAAGATCAATCCGGTCTCCGGCCCGGTTTATGTCGAAGGTGCAGAACCTGGCGACGCCCTTAAGGTCACCATCCGCAAGTTTCATCCCTCCGGCCATGGCTGGACCGCCAACATTCCGGGCTTCGGCCTGCTCGCCGACCAGTTCAAGGATCCCGCTTTGCATGTCTGGTCCTACGACACGGTCAGCATGACGCCATCCGCCTTCGGCCCAGGTGGTCGCGTACCGCTGAAGCCCTTCACCGGCACGATCGGCGTCGCACCGGCCGAAATCGGCCTGCATTCCGTGGTCCCGCCCCGCCGCGTCGGCGGCAATATGGACATCCGCGACCTGACTGCCGATGTCACGCTCTATCTGCCGATCGAGGTCGAGGGCGCGTTGTTCTCGGTTGGTGACACCCATGCGGCGCAAGGCGACGGCGAAGTCTGCGGCACGGCGATCGAAAGCCAGATGAATGTCGAATTGACGCTTGATCTGGTCAAGGGCGCCAACCTCCAGTCGCCCCGCTTCACCACCAACGGACCCGTCACCAGCCACCTCGATAGTGCCGGCTACGAAGTGACCACCGGCATCGGTCCGGACCTGATGACGGGCGCGCGCGAAGCCGTCATGCGCATGGTCGATCTGCTGTCGGCCGAACATGGCCTCAATCCGGTCGACGCCTATATGCTCTGCTCCGTATGCGGTGATCTCAGGATCAGTGAGATCGTCGACATGCCCAACTGGGTGGTCTCGTTCTATTTCCCGAGGATCGTGTTCGCGTGACGGACCGCACTCTGCCTGTGCCTGTACCGGTTCTCTCCGTCCGGGATCTGACGGTCGACGCCCGCACCCCGGATGGCCTGAAACGAATTCTCGATCACGTAAGCTTCGATCTCGGCCCCGGAGAGACGCTCTGCCTTGCCGGAGAATCCGGCTCAGGCAAGTCCGTGACATCGCTCTCGATCATGGGATTGCTGCCGAAGGCATCGCTGAAAGTAGCGTCGGGCGACATAAAGCTTGAGGATCGCAGCATTCTCGGCATTTCCCATCGGGCGCTTCGCCGGATCCGCGGCGGTGAGATTGCCATGATCTTCCAGGAGCCGATGACCTCGCTCAATCCGGTGATGACGATCGGCGAACAGCTGGTCGAGACGATCCGCGAACATCAGGCCGATCAGGGCAGCGGTGCAGACGCAACGGCAAGAGCCATGCTGGACGCCGTGCAGATCAGCAATGCCGCAGCCCGCATGAAACAATATCCTCACGAACTTTCGGGCGGCATGCGCCAGCGCGTGATGATCGCCATGGCGCTGTCATGCCGGCCCAAGGTCCTGATTGCCGACGAGCCGACCACGGCACTCGACGTCACCGTTCAGGCCCAGATCCTGACGTTGATGCGCGGGCTTCGACGCGAGTTCAATACCTCGATCCTGATGATCACGCACGACATGGGCGTGGTCGCCGAAATGGCCGACCGGGTAGCGATCATGCAGCATGGCCGTGTCATCGAACAGGGCGGCGTCATCGAGATCTTTGGCAAGCCGGCAGAACTCTACACCCGACAGTTGCTTGCAGCCGTGCCAAGGCTCGGCGCCCACGCGGGCACAACAGCACCGCCGCGAGTCACCAATGCTCCGATCCCGACGTTACCTGCATCCACCGTGCTGGATGTCAGAGGTCTCAGCGTCACCTATGCCGCAAAGGCCGGATGGTTCGGCACGTCAAAGCCATCCGCCCCCAGCGTCGACAACGTCTCCTTCTCGATCAAGGCCGGACAGACCCTTGGCCTGGTCGGGGAAAGCGGCTCCGGCAAGTCGACAACCGGCAAGGCTGTGCTCAACCTGATCCCGTTTTCCGGCAGCGTGGCGATCGACGGACAGCAGGTTCACGGTGTGTCTGCGCGTGCCATGCGACCGATCCGGCGCTCGGCCCAGATGATCTTCCAGGACCCCTATGCCTCGCTCGATCCGCGCATGAGCGTCGGGGCGGCCATCATCGAGCCGCTGGTGATCCACCAGATTGGCAATGCTTCCGAGCGGCAGGACCGGCTGGCCAATCTCCTGCGCCGCGTCGGCCTCACGCCGGACGCGGCAACCCGCTATCCGCACGAGTTTTCCGGCGGCCAGCGCCAGCGGATCTGCATCGCCCGGGCGCTGGCGCTCGAGCCGAAGCTGATCGTCGCCGACGAAAGCGTGGCCGCGCTCGACGTGTCTGTCCGCGCAAGGGTACTGGACCTGATGCTGGAATTGCAGGAGCAGATGGGGCTCGCCTACCTGTTCATCTCGCACGATATGGCGGTCATCGAGAAGATGTCACATGACGTTGCGGTGATGCGCAGCGGTCGTATCGTCGAACATGGCCCGCGCCGTCAGATTTTTGAAAACCCGCGCGACGACTACACTCGCGAACTGATGTCCGCCGTCCCGGTCGCCGACCCGCTGCACTATCGCCGCGCATAGGTTTTCCGTGAACGGCAGGAACAGAGCCCAAAGTGGCAGAAGATCGCCACACAGATCGCGGCTTCGAACGCCGCGATCCCCCTTGGCATCATTCGCGTGTCGGGTGACGGGAACAAGCGATTGCCGGTAAACCTGTTCGATACCGGCAATAGCTGTGCTTCAGGATCCCGGCAGCGACAGCGACCATGCCTTTCGCATTGCGCTGGCATGGGTCTCGGCCATTCACGATAGCCCCCTGATCAAAGCACCATCAGGCGGCGTTGGCACGGAGTGCGGCCAGCAGCAGGTCGGCCGTCTCGACCGATGAACCCGGATTTTGGCCGGTAATCAGCAAGCCGTCCTTGACCGCATGGGACGCCCAGTCATCGCCGCTCGAATAGACGCCATCATTCTGCTTGAGCATGTCTTCCACCAGGAACGGCACAACATCGGTCAGGCCTACGCCGGCCTCTTCCGAGTTCTTGAAACCGGTGACCTTCTTGCCCCGGACCAGCGGCGCACCATCCGCAGACCTGACATGACGCAGCACGCCAGGTGCATGGCAGACGAAGGCGATCGGCTTGCCGGCGCCATAGGTATCTTCGATCAGCGCGATCGAGGCTCGATCTTCGGCAAGGTCCCAGAGCGGACCATGCCCGCCCGGATAGAAGATTGCGTCGTAGCCTTCATGGGAAACCGTGGCGAGCTTGACCGTCGATGCGAGGACAGCCTGCGCTGCCGGATCGGCTTTGAACCGGCGCGTCTGCTCTGTCTGGAAGCCAGGCTCGTCGCTCTTGGGATCGAGGGGCGGCTGACCGCCCTTCGGGGACACGACGGTGACGTCAGCGCCAGCGTCGAGGAATGCGTAGTAGGGCGCAGCGAACTCTTCCAGCCAAAATCCGGTTTTGCGGCCAGTGTCGCCCAGTTCGTCATGCGACGTGAGAACCATGAGAATTTTCATATCGATGTCCTTTTTAGACAGATGCAATCCGTTTGCTTCCGATGGCTCACAATGCCAAACCCAATCGAATTCAGGAAATTTATTTCTTCTATCTTAGATATTGTTCTGGCATTATAACTGGATGAAATATGACCTGAACCTGCTGCCCGTTTTCCTGACCTTGATGGAAGAGCGCAATGTGACGCGCGCCGCAGCCAGACTGGGAATGACGCAGCCTGCCCTTTCCAACGCTCTGAACCGACTGCGCGACACCTTGCGCGACCCGCTGTTCATCCGCGAACGATATGGGATGAAGCCCACGCAAATGGCAGAGGAACTGGCGCCGGTCATCGCCGCTGCATTGGCCAGTATTGACGACGTGGTCCGCGGCCAACAGGATTTTGATCCGCATCAGGCAACGCGACTGTTTACGATCGCTCCCAACAGTTACGTCGAATTTGTGTTGATGCCAGAGATCGTCCGTCGGTTGCGTGACCAGGCGCCGGGCATAAGGGTCCGCCTCACACCATTCGGCAACGATGTCATCGAGACTGGAGCAATGTCGGGGGCGACCGACATGGTTCTCGGTCGTATCGTCGATCCGCCTGACAATCTTGTGGTTCAACACCTGATGAACGATGGCCTGGCATGCGTCGTTCGGATTGGCCACCCCGAGATTCGTGATAGCCTATCGCGGCAACAGTACGAGGGGCTGAAGCATGTGAACGTGCTTCCGCCCGGCCGCATGCGTATCGGCCTTTTCCAGGCCCTTGGGCAGCAGGGGCTCACACGTGACGTCGCAGTCTCCGTGACACACTTTCTCGCTGTCCCGGAAATGATCGCGGTCACCGATTACTGCGCCACGCTGCCGAGCCACATTTGCGAAAGACTGGCGCAAGACCCGCGGCTACGGGTCCTGCCTGCGCCCGTGGATCTTGGAAGATTTCCCGTCGAGATGGCATGGCATGTGCGCTACCGGCACGACCCCGCCCACCGGTGGCTAAGGTCCCTGATCGTCGAAGTGGCGAAAGACATAGCCCGGCCTGGGCCCGCAGCACTCTGAGGAAGGCAGCAAGGAAATTCGCTGCCTGTCCAGAACGTTGCCCGTCTCACCAGCAGCAGAATCCGCCATCCACCAGCAGATCGACACCGGTGACAAAGCTTGCAGCATCTGACAGGAGAAACACCGCCGGCCCGACCATTTCGTCGACATTCGCCATGCGCTGCATCGGCGTCTGCTCCTCGAACAGCTTGGTCTGATGCACCATCTCGGGGCGTGTATTCATCGGCGTTGCGGTGTAACCTGGGCTGATGGTGTTGACCCGGATGCCGCGGCCGACCCATTCCATGGCCATGGATTTCGACATATGGATCACGCCGGCCTTCGACGCATTGTAGTGGCATTGGTTCAGGCCGCGATTGACGATCACGCCGGACATCGAGGCGATATTGACGATTGATCCGCGCCCGTTCTTCAGCATGGCTCGGGCCTCCGCCTGGCAGGACAGGAACACGCCCTTCAGATTGATGTCCATCATCGTCTGAAACTGGCTCTCTTCCATCTCCTCGGCCGGATTGGCATTGGCGATACCGGCCGCGTTGACCGCCAGGCTCAGCGGCCCCAATTCTGCTTCCGTCCGCGCAACGGCTTCAGTCAGCGCCGCCGACTGCGTCACATCAGCCGCAATCTTGATGCTGCGGCGACCGGTCGCCTCGATGAATTTGGCCGTGTCTGCCAGACCCTCGTCCGTGCGCCGGTCAAGCAACGCGACATCCGCGCCGCATTGGGCGAGCCCTATGGCGATCCGCTGGCCGATGCCGCTGCCAGCACCGGTGATCAGTGCGACATTGCCGCCAAGATCAAACAGTTTTGGTGCATTCAGTGTGATATCCGACATGAAATCCATTCCTCTTCAAATCGTTGCCAGTTCCATGACCGAGACGTCGTTGGCGTCCTTGCGGTCGAGGATTCCGGCCTGCTTTCCCTGCGCCATGACCAGGATGCGGTTGGAGACGCCCAGCACCTCTTCCAGATCCGAGCTCACGACAATCACCGCAACACCCTCGCGTGCCAGATCCATGATCGTATCGTAGATCGATGACCGCGCACCGACATCGATGCCGCGGGTCGGCTCATCCAGGACGACGACCCTCGGCTTGCGCGCCAGCCATTTCGCCAGCACGACCTTCTGCTGATTACCGCCGGACAGTTCTCCGGCAGTCTGGCCACCACGACCCTTGACCCCGAATTTCTTGATATAGGTGTCGGCAAACTGGCTGAGCCGCCGCGACGTCACCCAACCACGGCGCGAGACTTCCTCCAGATTGGCATAACCGATGTTTTCCTGGATGGAATGCTCAAGGACAAGGCCCTGAAGCTTGCGATCTTCGGGAACCAGAACAATGCCGCGGCGGATCGCATCACGCGGCGATCGCAGGGGGATGATGTCGCCATTCAGCACAACGTCACCGCTGGCGATTGGATCGGCGCCCGTGATGGCGCGCACCAGTTCGGTCCGCCCCGCTCCAACCAAGCCGGCAATCCCGAAGACTTCGCCGCGCCGGACCGCAAAATTGATATTGTTGAAGGTCCGGGACGGAGAGGACAGGTTGCGCACTTCCAGAGCCACATCCTGGTGGGGCTCGGGAATGGCCGGAAACATGCGGTCCAGCGAGCGGCCGACCATGGCCTCCACGATGGTACGCACCGGCACATTGCCGCTGTCGAACTCCTGCACCTTGGCACCGTCGCGCATCACGACAACCCGGTCGGCGATCTGCCGGATTTCCTCCAGCCGGTGGGAAATATAGATGATGCCGACGCCGTCGGCTTTCAGCCGTTCGATCTGCCGGAACAGCAACTGCGTTTCCTCGCCACCGAGTGCAGCCGTCGGCTCGTCGAGAATGAGGAGCTTGGCATTCAGCGTCATCGCCTTGGCGATTTCGATCAACTGTTGCTTCGCCGTGGAAAGACCTTCGACGAGGCGGCGCGGCGAGACATCCAGCCCGAGCCGCTGCAGGCCCGCATGAGCGCGTTGCTCCATGGCATGGCGGTCGACTCGCCCGGCCTTCATCAGGTAGCGCCCGACGAAGACGTTTTCGGCAATCGACAACTGTGGCAGGAGCTTCAGTTCCTGGTGGATCATGCCAACGCCGGCATCCATCGCCGCGCGGGGGGAGGCCGGGGCGTAGGACGCCCCGAACCAGCTCATTTCACCAGAGGTCGGCTGAACGGCGCCGGAAATGATCCTCGAAAGGGTCGATTTCCCGGCGCCGTTCTCACCAAGCAGCGCCACGACTTCCCCAGCCCCGACATCGAGATCGATGCCGTGAAGCACCTCCAGCGATCCGTAGGTCTTGCGGATCTGGCGGAGGGAGAGGATGGGAGGGAGGTCCTTGGCAGTCATGGCACTGTCTTCCGATCTGGATCAGGGATGCTCGGCAACATATTTGGCAGCATTGTCCGGCGTCGTCAGGAAGCCGGGGAGCAACTGCTCGGCCGGAAGCTTTTCGCCAGCGGCCAGCTTGATGGCGCTGTCGACGGCCAGACGACCGATCCCGCGAACCTGCTGGGTCGCAGTCGCATCGAAGCCGCCGGTAGCAAGGATCGGCAGAGCCGTCGTGTCACCATCGAAACCGCCGACATACACCCGCTGTGAGACACCGGAAACCTTCACCGCCTGGGCCGCGCCCAGTGCCAGCCCATCAGCCTGGGCGAAGATCAGCGAAACATCCGGATGGGCCTGCAGAAGGTTCTGGCCGATATTCAGGCCTTCGGCCTGCGACCACTGCTCGCTCCACTGCTGGGCAACCAGTTCAACGCCGGAATTCTCGCCGATTGCCTGCATGCAGCCCTTGGTGCGCTCGACTTCAGGCGTCGTGCCCTTCTGGCCATGGATCATCAGCATCTTGCCCTTGCCGCCGGCAAGCCCGATGATGTGTTTGCAAACTTCATAGGCGGACGTGGCGTTGTCGGTGGCAATGAAGGTATCGCCCGGTGCGCCGTCGGCGTTGCGGTCGACGTTGACGACGGGGATGCCGGCTTCCTTGGCGAGACGGGTCGGGACTGCGGCAGCCGCAGCGCCGGCGGGAATGTAGATGAAGGCATCGATGCCCTGCGTCAGCAGGTCCTGAACCTGGCTGACCTGCGTCGCGCCGTCGTTCTTGGCGTCCACGGTGATGACTTCAATGCCCTTCTCCTTGGCATAGGCTTCGACACCGATCTTGATCTGGTTGAAATAGTCTGCCTGGAGGTTGGAAACCGCGAGGCCAATCTTCTTCACTTCTGCGGCCGAAGCGCCGAGGGGATAAAGGGCCGTGGTCGCCAATGCTGCGGCAGCCAGAACAACTGTCTTGAATTTCATGGTAGATCTCCTCCGTTGTATTCGGGCACCCGCTACCATCGCAGGACCGAAGTTTTTGCCTGGCGTCTCGCCTGGCGGTGAACCGGCAGCAGCGCCGCCGGACTTTGGCGCAAAGCCAAATTTCATTTTCGCTTGAAAGCCTCCGCCGCCACCGCGAGCGCAATCACCACGCCGATGACAACGGCCTGCGTGAAGGGTGAAACACCCAGCAGATTGAGGCCATTGCGCAGCACGCCGATGATCAGCACACCGATGATCGTTCCAAGAATACCGCCCTTGCCGCCGCTCAGGCTGGTCCCGCCGATGACGACGGCCGCAATCGTATCAAGCTCATAGGAGACGCCGGCCGTCGGCTGGACCGAGTCCAGGCGCATCGCCAGGACGACGCCCGCAAGCCCCGCCAACAGACCCGAGACCACATAGACCCCGACCGTGTAGAGATTGACGTTGATGCCGGCGAGCCGCGCCACTTCCTGATTGCCGCCGATCGCATAGAGCGAGCGGCCGCCGGAAGTGTAGCGCAGATAGAGCCAGCCCAGCACGAAGACCACCAGCATGATGGCGACGGTCAAGGTCAGGAAACCACCGAAGCGGGTATAGGCGAGCAGGCTGAACCAGGACGGAAACCCGACGATCTGCTGACCGTCGGTGATCATATTGGCGAGACCACGGGCAACGGACATCATCGCAAGCGTCGCGATGAAGGCCGGCACCCCGAGCGCCGTGATCAGAAGACCCGAGATAGCTCCCGTCACACCGGCCGCGACCAGCGCGAGCACGATCCCGAGCACCAGCGGCAAGCCCACTTGATTGGCGAGATAGCCCATCACCATCATCGTCAAAGCCATCACCGACCCGACGGCAAGATCGATCCCTCCGATCAGGATGACCAGGGTCATTCCCACCGCCATGATGCCGAGCACGGTGATCTGGTCGAGAATGTTGAGGAGGTTGCGGGCAGACATAAATTTGTCGGTCGCAAAGGAAAGGAAGATGCACAGCAGGATCAGCCCGATCAGCGGTCCTGTCGCGCCTCTCAGCACGGAAAACACACCGGAACCTGCGTTTCGATTTTCATCTGTTGCGGACGCGAGCATCCAGCCCTCCCAAATTCAAACACCGCACCGCTTTTCGGCTGCAGCATAATTATTCATGCTTGTGTGGAAATTCGTAGCCGATGGAAGCACACCCTGTCAACAGCGCAGAGATCCGGTCGCGCCAGAATATTTTCGGCCAAACTGCTTGACACGGAGGCAACAAATGCAATTATATCAGCTATCGCATAATTATTCACAACGAGGATTTCATGCAGCCGAATGATCTCGACCGCATCGCCCGAGAGATACGCCTTCGCGATCTGCAAGCGGTTTACGAAGCAGGCGCCGGCCATATCGGCGGTGAAATGTCGGCCATCGACATCCTGACCGCGCTTTACTTTCATGTCCTGCGCATCTGGCCTGAGCAGCCGAAACACCCGGACCGAGACCGGTTCGTGCTGTCGAAGGGCCATGTCGCGCTGGCGCTCTACGTCACGCTCGCCAAGCGCGGCTTCCTGCCGGAGGCGGAAATCTCCACCTTCCTCAAGCCGCACTCGCGGCTCAATGGGCATCCGAACTGCAACAAGGTGCCGGGCGTCGAGACGAATACCGGCCCACTCGGCCATGGGCTACCCGTTGCAGTGGGCATGGCCAAGGCCGCCAAGCTGACGGGCGCCGGCTATCACACCTATGTGCTGACAGGCGACGGCGAGATGCAGGAAGGCTCGAACTGGGAGGCGATTTCATCGGCGGCCCAGTTTGGCCTCGACAACCTGACCCTGATCATCGACCACAATCGGTTCCAGCAGGGCGCATCCTTGAAGGACACCAACAATATGGCGCCCTTCCCTTCCAAGCTGGAAGCCTTCGGCTGGCAAGTGTCGGAAATCGACGGCAACGCCATGAATGAGATTGTCCCGGCCCTGCAGTATCGCACGACGCGCCCGCATTGCATCGTCGCCCATACCAACAAGGGGCATGGAATTTCCTTCATGCAGGACACGGTCGACTGGCACCACAAGGTGCCGAATGCAGAACAGTTTAAAATTGCCGTGGCCGAGCTTTCGGAGGTTCTATGATGAATGCCGTGACGACATCTCCCAAACTCCATGATTGCCGCGACGCCTTTGTTTCCGTGCTGGAACGTCTCGGGGCCGACAACTCCAAGATCGTCGCCGTCTGCAACGATTCCGTCGGATCCTCCAAGCTTGGCGGCTTCAAGGCCAAATGGCCGGACCGTCTGGTCAACGTCGGCATCGCCGAACAGAACATGGTCGGCGTTGGCGCCGGTCTTGCCAATGGCGGCCTTCTGCCCTTCGTCTGTGGCGCCTCCTGTTTTCTCACCGGCCGCTCGCTGGAACAGATCAAGGCCGACATCGCTTATTCGAATGCCAATGTGAAACTGGTCGGTATCTCCTCGGGCATGGCCTATGGTGAACTGGGCCCCACGCATCATTCCATCGAAGATTTTGCCTGGATGCGCGTGCTGCCTAACCTGCCGGTGATCGCACCCTGCGATTCGATCGAAACGGCAGCCGCCGTCGAATGGGCTGCACAATACGAGGGGCCGGTCTTCCTGCGCCTTTCCCGTGTCGGCGTTCCGGATCTTCTCCCCCCTGGCCACAGGTTCGAGCTCGGCAAGGCCAATCTGCTGCGCGATGGCGATGCGCTGACGCTGATCGCCAACGGCACCTTGACCCATCGCATGATGAAAGCGGCCGACCTACTGGCCGCAGACGGCATTGAAGTGCGCGTGCTGAACATGGCGACCGTAAGGCCCATCGACTCCGATGCGATCATCGCCGCTGCACAGCAGACCGGCGCCATCCTGACCGCGGAAGAACACTCGACCTTCGGCGGCCTTGGCTCGGCAATCGCGGAAGTCGTTGTCGCGGAGGCACCCGTGCCGATGAAGATCCTTGGCGTGCCCGGCATATTCGCGCCGACCGGATCAGCGGAAGCCCTTCTCGACGAGTTCGGCATGTCGCCCGATGGCATTGCGTCGGCGGCCAAGGCATTGATTGCCAGAAAAGCCGCTCGTCGCGGATAACCGTGTTAACAACAGGACGCGGCCCTGCGCCGGCCGCTTTCCACCTTCGCTGGAGCCAGCATGACCACCGCGATTCTCGCCCTTGACCAGGGCACCACAAATTCGAAGGCGGTGCTTGTCTCGACCACCGGCGACATCCTGTCGCGCGGGTCTTCGCCGGTTGGCATTGCGCACCCGCAACCCGGCTGGGTCCAGCAAAGCCCCGAGCGCATCTGGGCGTCCGTGCAGGAAGCGATTGCCGCATGCCTCGCCAACGGACCGACGGTAGAGATCGCGGGATTGGCGATCTCGAACCAGCGCGAATCGGTCACCATCTGGGACGCCGAGACGGGCAAACCTCTCGGCCCCGTGATCAGCTGGCAATGCCGAAGGAGTGCGCCGGACTGCGCCGAGTTGAATGCTGCCGGGCATTCCGCCCGGGTTCAGGCCCTGACGGGTCTGCCGATCGACCCGATGTTTCCAGGCCCCAAGATGAAGTGGCTGCTGGATCGAGCCCCCGCCGGCAGACCGGTTCGTCTGGGAACGATCGATTCCTGGCTGATCCATTGCCTGACCGATGGCGCAGTCCATGCCTGCGACGCATCCAACGCGGCCCGCAGCCAGCTCTACGATCTCAACCGTCAAGTCTGGAGCGACGAGCTATGCGATCTGTTCGGCGTCCCGAAATCGGCCTTGCCGCAGGTTCGCGACAGCGCGGCCCTGTTCGGAGAGACGCGCAACGTTCCCGGCCTTGCGGACGGCATTCCGATCACTGCCGCCATCGGAGACAGCCATGCCGCCTTGTTCGGCCATGGTGCCTTTAGTCCGGGGGACGGGAAGGTCACCTTTGGCACGGGTTCGTCGATCATGACGACCCTGCCCCGCTTTATCGCCCCTGAACTCGGCATCACCACCACCATCGCATGGTCGATTGATGGCCAGCCGACCTATGCTTTCGAGGGCAATATACTCGTGTCCGCCGCGGCCCTGCCGTGGATGACGGAGATACTCGGGCTTGCGGACATACAGGCGCTGGTCGACCTGGCCGCAACCGCGGCACCTGCCGGCCCTGGATTCGTGCCCGCCTTTGTCGGACTGGGCGCTCCCTACTGGCATGCCGATGCACGCGCACTTTTCTCCGGCATCACCTTCAACACGACGCGCGCCCAGATGGCGCGGGCGGTCACCGATTCAATGGCTTTCCAGGTCCATGACGTCTTCAAGGCGATGTCCGCCCAATCTCCCGCTCCACTCGGCCGCCTCTACGCCGACGGCGGGCCGAGCCAGAACACGTTCCTCATGCAATGCGTTGCGGACACCCTTGATCATGAGCTCATCCAATGCGATGCGCCGGAGGCGTCCGCCCTCGGTGCCGCCTATCTGGCCGGCTTGTCGCTTGGAATCTGGCCCGATCTCGCAGCGATCGCCGCACTTCCCCGCCCCCGGACGGCACTCGCCCCTCGACCGGCAGATGCCACCGCGCGGCTGCACGTCTGGCAGGACGCAATCTTCCGCTCGACCGTTCCCACGACTTCAACTATGGGTGAATAAAAATTCACACCCTGGAGGGACCATGGGACGCCTCAACGAGCTTCGACTGATTGCCCGCATTGCGCAGATGTACCATGTCGAAGGCAAGCGCCAGGCAGAAATCGCCGTCACCATGCACATGTCGCAGGCAACCGTGTCGCGCATGCTGAAACGGGCCGAGGCGGAAGGCATCGTCCGCACCACCGTCATTCCGCCTCCAGGGACCTTTGCCGATCTGGAAACGGCCCTGCGCGCGCGGTACGGCTTGACGGAGGCTATCGTCATCGACTGTTCGGAAGATCGCGACGGCGCCATCATGGCACGCATCGGCGAAGCCGCAGCGCATTTTCTCGAAGTCACACTCCAGCAGGACGAGATCATCGGTGTCTCGAGCTGGAGCCAGACGATCCTGCGCATGGTCGACAACATTCATCCGCTGAAGAACGGCAAAGCCAAATCCATCGTCCAGATTCTCGGTGGCATGGGCGAACCGTCGGTTCAGACGCATGCCACGCAATTGACCGCACGACTGGCGAAACTGACCGGCGGGGAGCCGCGGCTTCTGCTCGTGCAGGGCATTACCTCATCGCGTGAAGCGAAGCTCGTGATGCTGGCCGATCCAGGGGTACGCGGCACCATGGACCTCTTCGGCCGACTGAGCCTCGCCATCATTGGCATCGGCGCCGTGGAACCTTCGGAACTCCTGGCACGCTCCGGCAATGTCTTCTCTCGGCAGGAAATGGCCATGCTCAACGAGGCGGGCGCAGTGGGCGAAATTTCCTTCCGCTTCTATGACAAAGACGGAAAGCCGGTAGAGACACCGCTCAACGAGCGGGTCATCGGCATTTCGCTGGAAGAGTTGAGAAAAGCGGATCGTGTGATGGCGCTCGCCGGCGGTGAATCGAAGACGCTGGCCATCGCCGGCGCGCTGAAACTGGGCATCATCGACGTCTTCGTCACAGACAAGTTCACGGCAGCACGACTGACGGCCTGATCTCATCCGAGACAAACCGCCGGCCTGCTGCGCAAGGGAGAGAAGAGACCATGAAACGATATGCAGGCCAGACGGTGTTTGTCACAGGAGGCAACAAGGGAATAGGACAAGGCATCGCCAAGCGCTTTGCCGAAGAAGGCGCAACCGTCGTGATCGCCGCCATCGACAGGGATACACCCGAGGCAGCCACCGCATTGGCTGCGGAGACCGGCGCCGACGTGACTGGCTATGTGCTCGACGTCACGGATGCACAAGCGGTAAGATACACATATGAGGAGGCGGAGGCGAGGCACGGCCCCTTGTCAGTCTCGGTCCAGAATGCCGGCGTGATCACCATCGCAAAGGTCGAGAACCTGACCGAGCGAGAATGGGACCTCAACCTCGACGTCAATACCAAGGGCGTGTTCCTGTGCTGCCAGGAGGCAATTCGCCGCTTTCGCGCCAGCGGCACGAAGGGACGCCTGATCAATACCGCTTCAGGCCAGGGGCGCCAGGGTTTCATCTACACACCGCATTATGCGGCATCCAAGTTCGGTGTCATCGGCCTGACCCAGAGCCTCGCCAAGGAACTGGCCCGCGAAGGCATCACGGTCAATGCGATTTGCCCGGGCATCATCCACACCGAAATGTGGGATTACAACGACCGAGTATGGGGTGAAATGCTCGGCACCTACGGCCCCGGTGAACTGATGGCCGAATGGGTCGAGGGCATTCCGATGGGCCGCGCCGGAACGCCGGCGGAAGTGGGCGCCCTCGTCGCTTTCCTTGCATCACGGGACGCGTCCTATATCACCGGACAGACGATCAATATCGACGGTGGATTGATCATGTCATGAGACGAGGTGCACGCGGGGAGACCGGATCAGCCCCACCTGACCGGTCCCTCCCCTGCGGCTCGCCATGCAATCACGATTAGACAAATGATGTGAACCCCAGAAACGCAAAAACCGCCCCCATCAGATGGGAGCGGTTTGTATATGTGTAATTTTGGTTGCGGGGGCCTGAGCGCACAGAGACTTGCAAAAATCGGCCTCCTTGATGGGAATCGAACCGACGTGAAACAGCACGGGCTGCGGTTCCATAGCCGGCGACATAGCAATGACGATGCGCTGCTGCTAGCGACCCGGAAATGGCCCCAGCAATCAGACCACCTTCAGCATGGTCTGGACGCCACGATTGAGGGAATTCACTACAGTGCAGATCGACCAGGCTTTATCGATCAAGGGTTTCGGGTCGGACCCATCCAATGTCGTGCATTTCACGAAAAGGACCGCGCTGGTGGCGACAAGAGGCACACCGTCCAGTTCCAGGTGTACCGTCACGGCTATTTCTCCGATCTCGACGCCGAGGTCATGGGCAACATATCGAAGGTCGTTACAGTAGCAACCGCCGACCGCCAAAGCGAGTAGCTGCCCGCCGTTGAAGCCGAGACCCAATCCACCGGCCTTGCCTTCTGGCCGATCGACCACGATGGTATGGCCTCCGGCCCATCCAACTGCGGCTTCCGTGCCGACGACATTCCGCAATTCCACGATCGACTGAACCATGCCTCACTCCCTCCGTATGGTTTCATTGCAGGCTCCTGGCGTAAGCGGACCATGTCAAGCAGGATCATCATTGACTGATGCTGCTGTCGCGACCTTCCTTATCGTCTTGAACCCCGGAGCTTGAAACCGGGCTTATGTCGGGACTACTCTCAGCAATCCACCACCAACTTGTTCATCAGGCAATGTTCGAAGCAAACGCTGTACAGGTCAGAGTTTCCATCGATGAGATCCAGCCGGACATCTGGCGCCGTCTTATCCTTCCGGTCCATTGGAACCTGGAGGATCTTCATTTGGGGATTCAGGCCGCATTTAACTGGTGGAACTATCATCTCTATGAGTTCCGTATTGGCGGCCTGCGGTACGGGGACGTCGAGATCCTGACAGAGGATGCGACCGACGATCCTGGGGTTTTCGACCAAACAGAGGTTCGATTGCTGGACTTCGAGCAAGGCGCCATCTTCAGCTACCATTACGATTTCGGTGATGGCTGGCGGCACAGCGTCGCCGTCGAGGAGTTCCTGACGCTCTCTACCTCACCCCGGAACGGGACCTGCGTCGATGGCAAGAGAGCGCGACCGCCCGAGGATGTCGGCGGTGTTTCGGGTTATGAAAGGTTCCTGGAGATTATCTCCGACCGGGAGGATCCCGAATACGCCGAAACCATTCGGTGGTGCGGTGGCCACTTTGATCCCGAATGGTTCGACCTTTCTATGACGGACAAAGATCTCCGCAATGCTCTGCGAGCGAACGTCAAACGGCGGCTTTATCAACCGAAACCGAAAGCCATTCCGAAGAAATGAGTGAAGATAGGTTCCGGGTGGCCTTGAGAGGAATCGTCCTAACGACCCATGCTCTTCTATACTCCCAGCGTAACGGATTTCGCTGGTGAAGGCGGCACTTAGGCAGCCGGACGATCTGGGGCTGCTATTCCAACAGCTCTCCCCTTCGGACCTCATTGCGAATGCCGCGACCTGATCCAATAGTCCGCTATCGGCCCGATGCAGAGTTTGGCAGGCGTCGACACTCAGACCAATGCCTTTCCTATCGACGCCCCGCCATCGACCTGCAACACCTGTCCGGTCATGAACGCGGAATCGTTGGAAAGAAGGAAGGCAATTACGGCTGCGATCTCCTCCGGTTTTCCGAAGCGCCCCATTGGAACTCCAGACAGGTATCGTGCCTCTCCCTCGCTACCGGGCGCATTATTGGCCCGAAACAGCTCCGTCTCGGTCGGCCCCGGAGACACCGCGTTCACCGTGATGCCGGTCGAGGCAAGTTCGAGCGCCCAGCTCCGGGTGAAGCTGACGAGGGCTGCCTTGGCTGCCGCATAGCTTGTCCGCTGGACACTGCCGAGGACGGTCAGGCTCGAGATGTTGACGATCCGGCCCCAACCGCGCGAGAGCATGCCAGGCATAGCAGCCTGCACCCCAACGAGCGCAGGGTGCAGATTGACTCGCATGACGTCTTCGAGCGTCTCGACGGCGATGTTACCCAGCGGTTCCGCCCGGACCAGCCCGACATTGTTGACGATCCCATCGATGCCGCTATCCCGGACGATGGTCGCAAGTGCCTCGCCGGCTGCCCGGTCGGAAAGATCGAGCCGATGCAGGCGGCCGGGAAACCCATCGGTCACGTTGCGGGCGATGCCAACCACGTCGTGACCCCTCTTGGCAAGGCGTTCGGCCAAGGCAAGACCGATACCCTTGCTGGCACCGGTGATCAGGAATGTTCTCTTCATTCGAAATCCTCGACCCCGCCTCCAGGGAAGCAGGGTCTTCTGGTATGGATCGGATCAGGCGGCGGTGCGAGTTGCTGCGGCATGAAGCGCGGGCAGCATATCTTCCGGCTCGGGGCGGCGGGTATAGTCCGGGTTCACCTCCGCGTAGAGGATGATGCCATCCTGGCCGACGACGTAGCGGGCTGGCATGGGCAGCGTCCAACTCGGGTCGCTGTTGAAGGTGGGAAGATCGTTCTTGAGCGACTTGTAGAGGTCGATCAGATAATCCTGCATCTCGAAACGCAGGCCGAAGGCGGCCGCGACATCGTTATGCGTGTCGGACAGTATCGGGAAGGTCAGCTTGTTCTGGCGCACCGACTTGCGGCTGTTAACCGGGTTCTGCGGGGAAATAGCGACGAGCTTTGCGCCAAGTGCTTCGAACTGCGGGAGGACTTCCTGCAGGGCCTGGAGCTCCATGTTGCAATAGGGGCACCAGACGCCGCGGTAAAAGCTGATCACCAGCGGGCCATGTGCCAGAAGATCCGCCGACGAGACCGGATTGCCGTCCGGATCGGAGAGGGTGAATTCCGGCAGCCTGTCGCCGGCCTTCAGTGCCTTCTGGGCAGCGCCAGAAGCGATCAGCTCTGCAGTAGCGCGGTGCATCGTCTCGATCACCGAATAGGGGACATTATAGGGCGGCTTGCCCGCTTCGAAATCGGCCTTAAAGGCGTCGAGCTTGGATTGCAGTGTCATGGTTATTCTCCTTGATGTCTGGATTTTCGGGGTTTCGGATATTGATAGGGCCGGACCTCAGAAATTGCCGAAGCCCGGCGATAGGTGAGAACGTGATCAGCCGTTCGCAGCCATGGAACGAGCGACTTCGGCGGCGCTGATGCCTTCGAGCGCGAGGCCATAGCCACCGTCCTGATCGATGATCCGGCGCAGTTTCTGGGTGAGCGCGATGCGGGTATAGCGCGAGGTGAGCGGCGGCAGGGCGGCGATGCCCTCGGCAATCTCATGGGCTCGGGCGAGAAGCTCGTCGGCCGGCACGATCTCATTGACCACACCCCAGTCCTTGGCGGTTGCCGCGTCGAGCACCTGGCGGGTCAGGATGAAGTAGCGGCCACGGATGCTGCCGATCACTTCCGGCCAGAGCAGGTTGACGCCATCGCCGGGCACGATGCCGAAATCGAAATGCGGCTTGTCCTGGAAGATCGTCTCCGGCGTGGCGAGGATGATGTCAGTCAAAAGCGCATACTCGGAGTGCAGCAAGACCGGGCCGTTCAGCGCCGTGATCATCGGCACTTCGATATCGAGGATATTCATCAGAACCTTACGGCCCTCGCGAAAGATCTTGTCGTAGCCGCGTGGCGAGAAAAAATCGAAGCCATCGGGGCTGATCGCGTCCATGAAGGCATCGCCAGACCCAGTGAGGATGACCACGCGATTTTCGGTGTCGGCGCCGATCTGATGAAACAGATCGACGAACTGCTCATGCGTATGTCCGTTGAAGACGAGCTTGCCGCCGTCAGTATGCAGCGCGACTTCGAGGACGCCGCTCGGCGTGCGGGTCAGGCGGGCGTTCGGGAAGGAATTCTTGTAGGTTTCGAACTTGGACATCGTGGTTCTCCTGCGTGTCTGAGTGGAGTTCATGGATGGGAGGATCAGGCGGCGGGCCGCTGGGTTTCGACCAGGGCCTCGACGCGAGCGACGGCCTGCTGGACGGCCGGGCGTGCAGCCACGGTCTCGAACCAGCGGGAAAGGTTGGGGCGACCATCAAGGGTCAGGCCCGGAAAGGAGATGCGCCACATCCAGCCGAAATGGGCGATGTCGGCGATCGTGAAATCCTCTCCGGCGACGAAGGACTGCGAGGCGAGCTTCGTTTCGAGCAGGCGAAGGATCCGTTCGGCTTCGGTCGTGAACCGCGCCTCCGCGATCGGCTGCGGCTCGGGCGACGAGCGCTTGAAGAAGCCGGCATTGCCAAACGCCGGGCTCAAGCCCGAAGCATGGAAGAAGAGCTGTTCGAAGACGCGGGCGCGGCCGACACCGTCCCGCGGCAGGAGCTGGCCGGTCTTCTCGGCGAGATAGACGAGGATGGCAGCGCTCTCGGTCAGCACGAAGCCGTCATCGACCAGGACCGGCACCTTGCCGTTCGGATTGAAAGCGAGAAACGCCTCCGCTTTCTGCCCTCCCTTGCGGACATTCACCGGTCTCAAATCGTAGGGTATCCCCATTTCTTCGAGGGCGATCAGCACCTTGACGCTGTTCGGGGTGGCAAAGGCGTGGACTTCGATCATCGTTTGTCTCCATTGGATTGTGTTCCGTTGAAGACAGTTATGACCATTCCTCGAACCTTGCGGCAGGCCGCTTGAGGCGATAATGCTTATTCCCAAGGAGAATAGGCGATGGACAGACTTCAGGCGATGAACGCGTTCGTACGGGTGGTTGAGACGGGATCGTTCTCGCAGGCCGCGCGACAGATCGGCGTCGGCCAGCCGGCGATCTCGAAGACGATTGCGCAACTGGAGGACCGCTTGCAGGTGCGGCTGCTCGTTCGGTCGACCCACGGCCTATCGCCGACCGATGCAGGTGTGCGGTTCTACGAGAGGGCGAAGACCGCCATTCAGGAGGCTGACGAGGCTGAACTGGAGGCGAAAGGGGCCGGCGCAGGCCTGTCCGGGCGCCTCCGCGTCTGTGCGGCTACCACCTTTGCGAGGCTAATGGTCGTTCCGCGACTTTCGGAGTTCATGGAGGCCCATCCCGATCTGGAGGTGGAGGTCGTTCTCGACGACCGGGTTATCGATCTCGTCTCCGAAGGGATCGATGTCGCGCTGCGCATGGGGGACCTTGCGGATTCATCTGCGGTTGCTCGTCGTATTGCCACTGGCCGCCGATCGGTTGTCGCCACACCGGCCTATCTGGCGAAGCACGGAATCCCGCAGGTGCCCGCTGACCTCGCCCTGCATCAGGCGTTGGTCTACACCCAGCTAGGCAACAATTGGACATTCCAGAGGGACGGCACCGAGGCCTCGGTGTCGGTATCGGGCCGGGTCAGATTTACAGCGGCTGAAGGAATTCGCGCTGCGGTCAAGGCCGACATCGGCCTTGCCGTCACATCAGACTGGATGTTTTGGCCCGAGCTGCTGACCGGGGAGGTCAGACGTGTGCTTGAGGATTGGAAGCTTCCCGATATCGACCTGTGGGCCGTCTTTCCGACAGGACGCCTGGCAAGCGCAAAGGCCCGAGCGTTCGCCGATTTCGTCGAGGCCGTAATGAAATGAATAGTGCTGGGCAGGTCGAACAGCCGTTGCTCGGTGATTGCGCTTGAATCCGGGCTGAACTGAAACCGGAGAAGCAGCGGCGTGAGATGCCGGGAGCATGAAGCCGTATTGAGGAGATGGCGAAGCCGGCCTTGGCCATCCCCATCATGCAAATGTTGAAGCGGTCAGGCTGTGGAGCGCACCAACGGCCCCCATTTGCCGGGATCGATGCGGTTTTGCCACTGGGACAAAGCTCGCTTATTTGGGCGCCACGCCAAGACTGGCGCCGGAATTCTGGTAACGCTGATAGGGGGTCAGCGGCCCACTCACCACGGCTGACGACCGTGGCTTCCAAAGAAACCTCCAGTTGGACCATCGTTTCCGATCATGGCCATCTTAATCGCTGTCAAAGCCCCCTCTTCAGGCGAAACAAACCCGGTGTTCTTGTTGAGATCCGTCCGCACATGGCCAGGGTCGACGACGTTGACCTTTATGCCGAATGGCGCGAGTTCCTTCGCGAACGAAACCGTAACCGCGCTGAGAGCAACTTTGGAGGCGGTATAGTCGAGCAAATTGACGCTCGAATAAAGCGACGTCGGGTCGGCTATCAGGGTCAGGGAACCCACACCGCTCCCCATCATGACGATACGGGCATCACCCGCCGCTTTAAGAAGAGAAACGAAGGCCTGGGTCACGCGGATAGGGCCGAAGAGATTCACGTCGAAGGTCGATTTAATGGCCTCCATCGTGACCTGGCTTGGCGGCGTGGTAACATCGACCAAAATCCCGGCATTGTTGACGAGGACATGGAGGGCGTCGATTTCCTCGGAGAATCGAGTGGCTGCTTGTCTCACACTTGTGTCGTCAGCGACATCAATAACGAGTAGCCTGACATCCAGACCATCGTCTCGTAACTTTGCAACCGCCTTCTCCCCCCGCACGGGATCTCGGGCACCCATCCACACGGTCATGCCTTGCTCGGCCAATCCTTTGGCGATGGCAAATCCAATGCCCTTGTTCGCGCCGGTCACCAGCGCATGTTTCTTCTCAGTCATGGATTGCCTCCTCCGTTTTCGGAGCTGTCTTCTGGCTTGGCGACATGGTGACCCAGTTGGCCGATAAGGCGCGGCTGCACGGAACGTGATGCGAAGCGCCACTCGCCATCGAGGAACTCGAACGTATCGAGATATCGGCCCGTGACGATCGGCTGAAGCGGCAGGCCTGGCAGCTCTTGATGGACGGTGAAATAGCTCACCGCCTTCGCGCTCGTTGCAGAGTCCACATCAATGATGACATTCGAGACTGCATGCCAGGTTCTCGGCGTTCCATCTTCGTGATGCTGGACATTGTTCTTGAAGAACAGCGCGACCTCGTCTCGGCCGTGAACAACGGTCTCGCCGACCGTGAACCGGGCGTTGGCGAGCAGCTCGGCATTCTCTGCGATCTTGCCGTCATCGACGTTGTGGACGTAGTTGGAGATGAGGCGGCTGATTTCGCTCTCGGCGTTCAGGCGGTCGATAACGTCGACCTTGGATGGGTTCTGGGAACATGAGAATTTCCTTTCTTTAATGGAAGCGGGCGTGTGCGGTCACCAGGGCTGGGTGCCATCGTGTCCGAAGAAGCCGCCAGTCGGACCGTCGGGGCCGATCGTTGCTAGCCGGATCGCACTGACGGCCCCCTCGTCCGGGGTCAGGGCGCCGTTGTTGCCGTTGAGGTCGGTGGCGACGCTGCCAGGCTCGACCGCGTTGACCTTGATGCCGAGCGGCGCGAGCTCCTTGGCGAAGGCAACGCTCACCGCATTCAACGCCGTCTTCGACGAATTGTAGGCGAGCAGGTTGGCCGTCGAGTAGATGGACGTGGGATCAGTCACGAGGCCGAGCGACCCGAGACCGCTGCTCATCATCACAATGCGCGCGCCCTCCGCCTTCTTGAGAAGTGGCAGAAATGCCTGGGTTACTCGGACCGGCCCGAAGACGTTGACCTCGTAGACCGCCTTGAGTTCGTCCATCGACTGTTCGCTCGGTGGTTCCGAAAAACCCAAGGCAATCCCGGCATTGTTGACCAACACGTCGAGAGCATCGATCTGCCTGTTCAGAAACGACGAGGCCGCTTCCACGCTTCCGGGATCCGCTACATCGAGCAGAAGCACGCGCGCGTCGATTCCCGCTTGCTCTAGTTCAGCGACGGCAATACGGCCTCGCTCCGCATCGCGGGACCCGATCCAGACCAGATATCCAAGCTGTCCCAGGCCCTTTGCGATCGAGAGCCCGATGCCCTTGTTGGCACCGGTAATTAGCGCTCTTGGTTGATTGGTCATAGCTGCCCCGTCACACCTTCGACTTGTCGATCGGCTGGCCGACGTGATTATGGAGATCACCAAAGTGGCGTGGCTTCAGAAGGCGGTATACGAAACGCCATTCGCCATCGTGCTTCTCAAACGTATCGACATAACGACCGGTGCAGATTGGCTGCAGCGGGAAACCTTCCAGCTCCTGATGGACGGTGAAGTAGCAGACGGAGGTCGCCTTCTCGCCCGAGGTTTCGACGTCGATGATGATGTTGGAAATCTGATGCCACGTCCGCGGCGTTCCGTCCCCATGGCGCTGGACCCCGGCCGCGAGGTATTTTTCGATGCCCTCGCGGGTGCTGGCGGTTTCGCCGAGAATATCCATGGTCGCGTGCTGAAGCAGCTCGGCGACCTTGTCGAACTTGCCGTCGTCAAGGAGATGCGTGTAGGTCGAGAGCAGCCGCGTAATTGCGCTTTCGGCGTCGAGGCGTGCCAAGATGTCGGTTGTATTGGTCATGTCAGTTCCTTTGTGATTGACGGGCCCAAGGGCTCCGTTTGGTTTAGAAGTGAACGGCTTGGGGTTTCGGGATCTCAGTGCCGGTTGAGGGCCGCTTATGGCGAACCGTCCGGATTGCGATGACGGTGGCCAGAAGCGAGACCGCTGCGGCCACGGCGAAGGCAGTTCCGAGGCCGATCGTGAACTGACCTGGCATCGCGTTGCCGGCATAAACGGCGGCGATGATTGCAAGGCCAAGCGCACCACCGACCTGCTGGTCCATCTGGAGCAGTCCGGACGCTGCCCCGGCGTGCTCGTCGGGGACGCCTTCCATGATGGCGACGGTGCCCGGCGCGAAGATCAGGGCAACGCCAACGGCATGCACGACCAGCGGAACAAGCAGATCAGGGAAATAGGTGCTGTCACCGCCGAGCATCGCAAAGCCAACAAAGCTTGCGGCAACCAGCACGCCGCCGATGGCGAGTAGCGGCCGCGGCCCGAACCTGACGATGAAGCGTGGCATGGCGGGAGAAATCGTGAAGATGGTGACGGACAACGGCAGGTAGGCGAGCCCGGCCGCAAGGGGCGCGAAGCCGAGGACCTTCTGCAGGTACTGCACGATCAGGAACAGCATCGAGAAGTGCATACCGACGATGATCGCCATCACAGCCAGTCCTCCCAGGCGTGGTCTGCTCTGCAGGAGCGAGAGATCGAGCAAAGGTTCGGCGGCCCATGTCTCGATCCGGAAGAACGAGACGAGAAGACCGACAGAGATGGCAAAGGACACGACAGTCGACGCCGCCGTCCAACCATGCTCGGCCGCGCTGATGAAGGCGTAGACGAGTGCGACGGATCCGAGTGTCGCCGTCAGCGCGCCGGTAATATCGAGCCGCGCTGGCTTCGGGTCCGTTTCCTTGACCAGTCGCCCGATGAGAACGAGGACGACCGCTCCGATCGGAACATTGATGAGCAGCGACCAGCGCCAGGACAAAAGGTCGGTCAGGCCTCCTCCGAGGATGAGACCGACGGACGCTCCGACCGACGATATGGAGATGAACAGGGACAGGCCACGATTTCGCTCGGTTTCATCATGCGCCATCGTCGTGATCAGCGCGAGAACGCTTGGACCCGCGAGAGCGGCCCCTATGCCCTGAAGGACACGGGCGGCGATGAGTAGAAGTGGTGTTCCTGCCACCCCGCCCAGAAGCGATGCTGCGATGAAGATGGCGATGCCGATCTTGAAGGCCTTCACCTGCCCGTAGATGTCACCGAGGCGACCGCCAAGTAGAAGAAGGCCGCCGAACGCCAAGGCGAAGGCGTTCGGCACCCACGAAAGCCCAGCCGGGGTAAAACCGAGCTCTGTCTGGATCTCGGGTAGCGCGACCAGAACGATCAGAAAGTCCATCGTCAGCATGAGCTGCGCTGTCAGGATCGTCGCCAGCGCCAGCGCTGGTCGAAGTCGTGCGGAATTTAAGAACACGGGTCCTCCTTCGCTGGTCGCCTTGTCGCGCCACGTTTTTCTTGAAGTCACGGATTTGGAAGGTTGTGCTGAGCCAAGCTCGGCCCTTGGGCGTCAGACCTGGGACGCACCGCCGTCGACGATCAGCTCGACGCCGTTGATGTAGCCGGCGTCCTCGCTGGCAAGGAAGGCAACCGCCTTCGCAATGTCTTCCGGCTTGCCGAGGCGGCCGACAGTGCTCCTGGTCTCGAGGTAAGCCATAATCTCGTCCCGCTTGTCGTCCGGGAAATAGTCGTGAAGAGACTGGGTCTTGATCGGTCCTGGGCTCACGACGTTGATGCGGATACCAGTGCCCCTGATATCTTCGATCCATGATCTGGCCAGATTGCGCAGGCCTGCTTTGGTTGCGCCATAGACGCTCATGGAGCCGCCTGGTTGGATGGAGGCCGTCGATCCGATCAGCACCACTGCGGAGCCAGATGTCATCAGCGGCAGGGCTTTCTGCACGGTGAAGATGACACCCTTCAGATTGGTGTCGAAGACGCTGTCGTACTGCTCTTCGGTGATGGCACCTAATGGAGCCAGGATGCCGAAGCCCGCATTGGCGACGAGGATGTCGAGCGTCGCATACTCGGCCTTGATGTCTGCATACAGCCTGTCGAGATCCTGAAGATCCGAAACGTCCGCTTTGATGCCCTTCGTGGCGCCGCCGATCTCCTTCACCGCTGCATCCAGCTTCGCATCCTGGCGGCCGGTGATGATGACTTTCGCGCCGAGCGAAGCCAGTTCCTTTGCGATCCCGAGACCGATCCCCGACGAACCGCCCGTGACCAGCGCAACTTTTCCTTCATATGACATCGATGTTTCCTCTATGGATGTGGGCCACCTATTTAGTGGTCACTATATAGACAGCTACATCTGATTTACGGACGGCGCAACCACTATTTAGCGGTCGCTATATATTTTCCAATCGTGCTTGTCGTCGCAGTTAGCGTTCGCTATAAAGAAAGGCTGAACAGGGTGGCCCATGGAATCAAAGGCTCGCAAAAGACGTCCAGCGTTTGACCGGGAAGAGGGAGTGGCAATCGCTCAAGGCCTCTTCCACGAACGCGGCTATGATGCCGTAGGCGTGGCGGAGCTGTGCGATGCGCTCGGCATTGTAGCGCCCAGCCTCTACGCGGCCTATGGCAGCAAGGCCGAGCTGTTCAATCGGGCGATGAAGCGCTACGTCGAGACAGATTTTCTGCCTTTGGACGATATCCTCACGTCCAACAGCAAGCCTGTGGAAGCCTTGACCGAACTCTTCGTCAGGGCGACGGAGCACTATACCCGCCACGACAAGTGGAAGGGTTGCATGGTCACCGAAGGGATGCGGGCTGACGACGAAACGGCGCGAAACATGGCTGCCGAGCTTGCCAAGGGCGGCAGCGACATTATTGCCAAATACATCCGAGACCATCAGGCGAAGGATCCGGAGCGGATGACCGACTACATCCTGATGACCCTTCGCGGTCTGTCCTCCTATGCGTGTCTCGGATATTCGACCGAGCGTCTGACCCATTGTGCAGAGATGGCTGGCCGCGCGCTGGAAGGCGATTTCGACACGCACGGGGCCTGATCCAATCCGTCTCGGCACTTACTCGAGATCCGCGTCGATCCGTTCGATCAGCCCGGCTGAATTTGCCGCAATTTTGAGGGTGCCGATCTCGTGGCCGAAGTCACCTGTGAAATCCAGGCGAACTACCGCATTGAATTCGTCGGGGCTTTCCAGCGACAGAAGCTCGCTGTGGGTATTGTACCCGACGAAAAACCGCTCGATGTAACGTCGCACACCTTCAATTCCGACGAACGAATCGCCAACAGAAACGTCGTCGATGACAGCATCCGCTGCGAACAGGGATAGTGCACCATCGACGTCGAAAGCATTGGTGGTCCGGATAAAGTTCTCGATGAGCTTCTGCATAGCTTGCTCCTCAGAGATCGATGATTGTGGTGTCGGCGATCGTTTCGGCAAATCCATTGCCAAACAGTCCGGCCGGTGTATGAAACCCTCCCTTGGCCTCGCCCGACAGGACGCGACGCCCGGCCTCCGCCACCGCGATTGCCGTAAAGCTGTAGCCGTTGACCGTGTCGAGGAGCGAGCGGAAAACCTTACCCTGAGGATCGGTCACTTCGACGATTGCCTGATAGCGGTTCGCCAGCCGCTCGTCTTCCGTCGGCCCGTCGGGCAGCAAGGACAAGTCGCCCGTAGGAAACCCGGTTCCCGTCACATGGACGAAGGTCTCGATGTCAGGAACGCCGGTGGCCCGCCAGATGGTGATGAGATCGGGAAGTGTCACCTGGAAACTATCGTCAGCGCCCTGCCCGAAGTCGAACTTCCGGATGCTGTTGGCGACCGTCACCAACTCTCCATCCGCGCGCGCAAGCGTCTCAGTCGTCATGTTCTCGCTCGCGCTGATCGCGGATCCCCGGGACATCCCACCGGACACATGCATCGCAATCCTGATCTTGCGGGGATTCTGCACCCTTGCGACGGCATGTCCGGCGAGGCTTCCGAGCATCGCAACACTGCCACCACCGCCCGGCATCAGCATGACACCTGCGGCCTTCGCCTCGCCGTCGAGGCGTTCAGCAAGACGATAGCTGTCAAGTTCGGCCGCGGTGTCGAGATAGTGCATGCCGTTGCGGATGGAAGCCTCCATCAACGGTTTCGCGGTCCGCATGAAGGGACCGGCGCAGTTCAGCAGGACTGACATATCCAAAAGGTTCTGGTCGATAGCGTCGGCATCATCGAGCGCGAAAACCCGGTACTCGACACCGTGTTCGGCCGCGAGCTTGGCCAGGGCTCCTTCGCTGCGTCCTGCCAGCACGACCTGAGTGCCGGCAGACTTGGCATGTTCTGCCACCATGCGCCCCGTGTATCCGGTCGCGCCGTAAATCATCATTTTCTTCATGTCAGTGCTGCCATTCCTTGTAGACAAATTCGAGTGAGTAGCCGTCGGGATCGCGGACCTGTGCCGCGTAGTAGCGAGGGTCGTAGTGAAGCTGCGGTCCGGGCGGGTGGATCGTCGAGGCCCCCGCCGCGATGGCAGCGGCATAGGCGGCATCGACCTGCGTCTTGCCATCGGCGATGAAGCCGATATGCGCGGCCTGTCCTTCGACAACGCCTTCGCGCAGCCAGAAGAACACCCGCCCGTTCGCGCCGAACCCCTTGAGGTCTGGATGGCCGGGCGGCCCTTGCCGACCGTCGTAGTCGACGGCATGGAGGATGCCGAGCGGCGCAAACGTGGCTTCGTAGAAGGCGATCGAGCGGCCGATGTCGCTGACCGATAAAAAGACATGGTCGAGCATGGTGCTCTCCTCCTGGTTAGATGATGTAGCCGCCCGCCACTTCGATGTTCTGGGCGTTGATCCAGCGGTTTTCATCCGAAAGCAGGCTGGCGATGACACCGCCGATTTCCTCCGGTTCGCCGACACGGCCAAGTGCTGTCTGGCCCGCCAGCATGGCCTCGAACTCGTCGTTGAGACCGCCACCCAGTTCCGTGCGAATCGCCCCCGGGGCGATGGAGTTTGCCCGGATGCGCCGCTCGCCGAATTCCTTGGCCATGTAGCGGGTCAGAACCTCCAACCCGCCCTTGAAGACCGCATAGGGAGCGACACCTGACGTGGCGACCCGCGTGGTGGCGCTGGTCAGGTTGACGATATGACCGCCGTCCTCCATCAGCGGCAGCAGCGTCTGGGTCAGGAAGAACGGTCCCTTGAGATGGACGTTGAACAGGCCATCGAACTGTTCTTCCGTGACAGTGGCAATGGGATTGAACAGCCCGTATCCGGCATTGTTGACGAGGGTGTCGAATGTATCCCTACCCCAGACCGCCTGAAGCTGCGCCTTGACCGCATCCCGGAATTCCGGGAATGCGCTGATGTCGCCGACATCGAGCTTCAATGCGACGGCCTTGCCGCCCTGCGCCGTGATCTCGCTGACAACCTCATCGGCTTTGGCGGGATTGCTGTTGTAGGTCACGACAACGCCCATGCCGCGCTTTGCGCAGTGGATCGCGGTGCTGGCTCCAAGGCCTCGGCTGCCGCCGGTAATGATGACGATTTTCATGTCTCTTTGCTCCATGTCTGTGTTGACTTGAAGCTACGTCGGCTTCGTATGGGCTGCTCACCCATTTCTCTCTGAAGCTTGCCTATTTCTGCTTTCGTCTTGCGCGCTCATCAAAGCTCTGCAAAGGTCTGAACATGGAAAAGCAATTGACCGAACTGCGCGCACTGGCGTCGAAGGCCGAGAACAAGCGCACCGAGACTGGCATTCCGCGCGTGGCGATGGTGAAGGGCGAAATCCCCGAGCACCAGCTCGCCGCCGTCTATGATCCGATGGTCAACCTGATCCTGACCGGGTCGAAGACGATGACGGTCGGTGACCGGACACTCCACTACGACCCGGCAACCTATTTCGTCATGTCGGTCGATCTCCCTGCTGTCGGGTCCGTCCATTCTTCAACCGCCGGCGAGCCCTACCTGGCTGTAAGCCTTACGCTCGATCCGACCATCGTCGCAGGCCTGATCCGCGACCTGCCGGCGAAGGTGTCCAGCGAGTTGTTCGGATCAGGGTTTTCGGTTGCCCCGGTCAACGAGGATTTTCTCGATGCCTGGATCCGTATGCTGCGACTGATGGAGCGGCCGGACGAAATCGCCGCGCTCTCTCCCGCCTACGAGCGGGAAATCCTGTTCCGCGTCCTCCAGGGACCTCTCGGCTGGATGCTGCGCGACATCGCCTCGCCCGATACGGCTCTGTCGCGGATCAGTGTGGCGATCAACTGGATCCGCCAGAATTTTGCCCAGACGATCAGGGTCGAGGCCTTGGCTGAAATGGCGGCGCTTAGCGTGTCGGCATTCCACCGCCACTTCAAGGCGGTCACGGCGCTTAGCCCCTTGCAATACCAGAAGCGCGTCCGCCTTCTCCATGCCCGCTCCCTGCTGATCGCCGGGCAGGGCAACGCGACATCGGTTTCCTTCGGGGTAGGATACGAAAGCCCGAACCAGTTCAGTCGCGAATACACGCGACTGTTCGGACTGCCGCCTTCAAAAGATCTGGCCAGAGCGACGCAGGACCTCAAGGTCGCGTAGCGAAAAGGCCAGTTAGAGAATTAGCATGTCCCGGCTCAAGGAAGACCACGTGCCTCACGGGCGGCGGCGCTTCGGCAAGCTGCTTTCTTGAGAAGAGCCATATCGTAAATTACAGAGCCGCAGAGGCTTTTATCCTGAACATGGCACCGGCGCGTTCGGCTGTTGCCAACAACCGCGATCTTTCCATCCCCGTATAGGCCGAAGCCGATAGGCCGCGAATCATGGTGACCACCAGATCGGTGAGGATATCGGCATCGTTAGGCGCACGCTTGGTAATCTCCTCGCGAATTGCGTTATTCATGATGGCACTGAATTCCTGAGCGATCCTGCGCGCATCAGTATCCGCAGCTCGTGCGCCCTCCGTCACCAAGCAGCCCCGGCAGTCGCCATGGCGCGAATATTGGTCGGCAGCGGAAACGAGAAGCAGGGCCACGGCATCATCCAGATCACGCCCGTCGAAGAATTCGGAAAGCGGCAGCGCCTGGTCCATCATGTACCGATCGAGAACGCTTCGGAACAGTCCAGCCTTGCTGCCGTAAGCCGCATAAAGGCTTGGCGGATTGATGTCGAGCGCCTGGGTAAGATCGGCGAGACTGACCCCATCGTAGCCGCGCTCGTGAAACAGACGCTGAGCGCGCTCCAGCCCCAACTGCCGGTCAAACGGGCGGCGCGGACGGCGTGTACGAGCAGTTTCAGCCACATTTATCTCCATTGTTAGAAGGAGATAATAGCAATCGCTACATATTTTGGCAATCGGCATTGCGATGCGCTTGTAGTGATTGCTATTATCTGCCATGCAAAAAGGAGCAACGAGTATGACGAACGAGATTTCCAAAAAGATCGCTGTGATCACCGGCGGTAGCAGTGGCATCGGACTGGCGATCGCCAGACGACTGATCGCATCCGACATGCATGTGGTGATAGTCGGCCGACGCGCAGAAGCACTGGACAAGGCCCTCATCGCACTCGGTGCCAATTCGGAACGCATAGTCGGTGATGTTGCCAATCCCGCTGCCCTGCGCGAGCTGTTCCGCCACATCAGCGATCGTTTTGGTCACATCGATGTTCTGGTTGCCAATGCCGGAAAAGGTATCCACGCACCCCTCGGGCAGATCACCGAAGAAGCCTATAACGAGCAGTTCGACACCAACGTCAAGGGTATCGTTTTTACCGTTCAGGAAGCACTGCCGCTGCTGCGCAAGGGATCCTCCGTGGTCATTGTCGGTTCAACGGCTTCGATCGATCCGGGGCCGACAATGAGCATCTACGGCGCCACCAAGGCTGCCGTCCGCAATCTCGTTCGAAGCTGGATCAGCGACCTGAAGGGCTCCGGGATCAGGATCAACATCGTAAGCCCCGGCCCGACGAACACCGACTCTCTCCGCATTGCATTCGGTGACCACGCAAAAGAAGGCATGGAGTTCCTGACCAGCAAAAGCCCGATTGGACGCATTGGCGAGCCGGAAGAAGTCGCGGAAGTTGCAGCTTTCCTTGCAAGCGATGCCGCAAGCTATGTCAACGGCATTGAACTGTTCGCCGATGGCGGCGCATCACAAGTCTAACCAAACGAGCCCGTCGGTCTTGGACATTGCCCGGCACGCCAAGCCGACCGACAGAAAGAATGATCCATGGATCTGTTAAATCACATCGAATTTCCTGTTTCGGATGGGGAGCTATTGAAAGCCTTCTATGAGGAGGCCCTTGCACCTCTGGGTATTCATGTCGTCATCTCCGTCGATCCGGCACGTACGAAACATGGAGGTACCAGATATGGGTTTGGTAGCGGTGGCTATCCCATTCTCTGGATTCACGAAAGGAAGGGGCAGCACGCCGCGATCCATGTGGCATTCACGGCTGCCAATCGGGCGGCGGTCGACGCATTCCATGCCGCAGCTATGAAGAGCGGTGGTCGCGACAATGGCCCGCCCGGTATTCGAGAACATTATCACTCAGGCTACTATGCGGCCTACGTTCTCGATCCAGACGGAAACAATGTTGAGGCCGTCTGCCAGATCTGAGATGGTTTATCACTGGCGCACGGAGTCGCCCCGCGCCGGTGATATCCTCACCTGGAAAATCCAGAGCTTGTGTTCAAGAACAAGCCCGCCGCTGGATCTGTTTTCGAATGCCACAATCTCACGCCTTGAACGGATACGAACCTTCGACCCGCCATTTAATTCGAATGGGATAACAATTACTTACGCGACCAACGCCCCCCCTTTCAGGTTGCCCGCGGGACTGCGACGCGCAAGCAAGATGACAACCTTCGTCAGTGCGGACTCAGGCCGCGATTTTCGTTTAGCGAGTTTTGTTTGCGCGCCACTTTTTGTCTCAAGCTACTGGCTGGCGCTGGTTTACTGCTTACGGCCGCTCTATTCTTGCTCCCACTTCGCGCGCAGCACCGCGGTACGCGCACCACCATCAACACCGGGATAAATTCTACTGAAGTTCATCCCCATGAGTTCAAGGTCCGCCAAAGCGCGTCGCACGTCTGCGGCAGGAATTGAAAGTCGGCGCAGCGCTTTTGGAGCTTCAGCGAAATGCGATACGTACTCCTCCAGGCTGTCATAGGGCGCCTTTAGTAAGGTAAACCAGCCGAGTTGGTTTCTCATTCGTTCGTTGCCGTAAGACGGGACATGAATGATCTCAACTCCTGCTTCGGCGTTCCAAACGTTTGCCTGACATAGATCGATACACCAGACTGCAACATGCTTCACGTACCCCTCGTGATCTTCATTGAGGGCATTCGCATCAAGGCCTGCAAAAGCAAAGAAAGCGGCGACATACGGGCTTTCGCTCCAATCCAGAAGTCGCGTAGGGACACCGTAATGCTGCGCGAGACCAAGCCGTCGATTCGGGTCGCCCCAAATGTCTTTCTCAATTTGAAGGCCTTCCGTCTCCTGTTCAAAAAGTGACATCAGCCGTTTTGAGGCCTCCGCCTTAAATTTTCTCTCACCTTTAAACCAACGATCAAATGAAGAGATCAGGGGCCAACCTTCTGAACCCTGCCCTCGAAACAGGAAGCGTCCCCGATCGAATGGTTTTCCCTCGAAAAGTTCTTGAAGAACGCCCGACTTGAAATTCTGCCAGCTTTCGCTTGTGACGGTGGAAAATTGTGTCAATTAACAATTCCTGATCCTGTAGTAAATTTATGAACTGAAGGATATCAGTCAGCTAGTAAACGCTGGGTTTAGGGCGTGAAGTATATAAACGGAAGCAGCGACCGACTGATTTTGCGGGCATCACTTTTATGCGAGTTTTGCGTTAAGCATGTGTCGTATAATCCATCACTAACACAACTGCGGGAGTAAATTGCCAAAAGGCTAAAAACCCTGTTGCTCGTAGGTTAGACTGCCAATTGGGAGGAAAGGCCTTGGTGAATAAATTAAAAAAGCCGGTCAGCGACGGCATCGTCAGCTTGAAAACATTCTTCGAATATCTAGAGAAGGATCAGCCGAATGCGAAACAGGTTCATTTTTTTCGCGGCCACCCTCTCCAATCGTATCGTTTACAGCCGTCGCTTTTTCGAAAGAAAGAACACAGGCGGGACGAAAAAAATATTGTGAGGGAATTGATCTCCCTTCAACCGAATGAATTTCGCGACGACCGCACCATGTTCGAGCAGCTGGTGAGAATGCAGCACTACGGATTGCCCACGCGATTACTGGATATAACCTATAATCCGCTCGTTGCGCTTTTCTTCACTTGTCTAAATAATCCAAACCAGCCGGGTGATTTCGTCCGTTTTTCGACCAACAAGATACACATCAAGTACTTTGACAGTGATGCAGTGAGTTGCGTCGCCAATCTTTCAAATCTCACCGGCAGGCAACGAGATCTGATACGGCGAATGAGCTCTTCAAGCGAGCTTCACATCAGCGATGTCGGCGAGCGACTACTCCATTTCATACAGGCCGAGAAGCCGTATTTCCGTCAGAAAATTGAACTCGATGACTTAAACGACATTATCGCCGTTAAACCAAAGCAGTCTAATAGACGAATACTCGCACAGCAGGGTGGCTTTTTGCTATTCGGCCTCAAAACCCTCCTGCGTGACGAGAACGATTTCGCTCTCCAAGTTAGAAAAATGCAGGTACCTGCTTCCGCGAAACGACCCATCCTTGATGAGCTGGACGGAATAAACATCAACTCCAGCACCTTGTTTCCTGAAATCGAGTCGGCCGCGAAATACATTATGTCAAAGATCACACCCGTCGAGGAAGCCTTTGAGGAGCTAGATGAATAGGGAACCGACCCGTCCCCTCCGGCATTGATGTTGATGGTTTCTGTGGAGGGGTGAGACAGTCCTTCAATGAGCTTCTACTCGGAGAACATCACTCGGTTGATCTTCCAATAATCAACCAAGCAATAGAGCATGCTTCGCAACTCGACCGATGCGCTTTCGTGGGACGAAAACTCTCTGGAATAAGCCAGCTGTTCGAAATCCCTTGCGACGGGAAAAAGCGACCGCGCCACGTCATTCTTTGAGAAGAATTCACCTAGGCCAGCGGTACCTAATTGTGCCAGCTCGTTGTCCACGCTCGTTCTGACTTGCCTTGAAATAGCCGGTCCGTCGTTTGCATGCTGTTCCACAAGCCCCATTGCGACGTTTAAGATCTTTTTCATCCCCTGGCTCCCTCGTGAGCCATAGGTAAAGCCATCCTTGATCAGATTGTTGCGTTCGCTCTGGTCATGAAACGAAAGCTCTTTCATAGCGTAATCCAGAGCGACGGCTAGGAATGAGCAAATGAGGTACAAGCAACGCAAAGCTGTTTCACGTTGTTTTCCCTTAGTAACCGCCTTCTCCGCAAAAAATTTGCCCTGAGCTAGCCACTCATTGCAGCTGTCGAACGACAGCGATCTAGCTAGAAGACTCTTCGAGAGTATAAGTCTCGCGCGCCAGTCGCCGTCTAACTTGCTCAACGAATATTCGTTGATTCTACTAAAAAATTCCTCATCAGATAGTCTCGTCGTGTTTGGCTCGTCAGCGTTCGCGAGCTTCGACAGAAAGTTGCCGTCGAGAACAAAGACGCCGAGTTCGCGACCAAAATCCCTCACCTCAGGTCGTTTGTCGGTAGTTGCGACGATTGCGCTCGTCGCCTTGGCAGCGATGCGCAGGCCTTGGACCCAGAAAATACGCTCTATAGCCTGAGGAGTTTTTTTGTTTTTTGCATCAACCAGCGTCACCTCGCGGGCGACTGACGACGTTCGACTATACAGCCAAAGATCGATGTCAGTGACATCGAACCCTTCGTATACGAACGGAACTCCTCGGATGACGTAATAACCTGCTTTCAGGAAGTAGGCTCGCAGGAGCTCCTCCATTTTCAGGCCTTTAGTAACAGTTTGCTGATTTTTGCTCACAAGCCGCCTCCTTTGCGTAGAACGGAAAGCATATCGTTCGTCGCTTTGGGACTCGCCTTGGTTTGCGTCCTACGGACCTTTTCACGATTACTTTCTGGACCTTCGAAAGTCGTCACTGCAGCCGTCGGAAGGGCCTTCAGAGAATGCTCGCTGACGTCGCCTTGCCTGATTGCCTGTAAGGCGAGCTCACCAACCTCTCTTTTAAGTAGGCGCAGCATCGGGCCGGTTCGACCCTTCTTGCTCCCCTGCTTAACCTCGACTACTCCCTTGAGTTCAAGCACCTTGTAATCCTCTGCGATAGCCCGAACCGGACCGACACTTTCCCCACGAACTAGGGCGCTTAAAAGTGCATCGACCATCTGGATCTGCCCGCGCTCGTAACTGCTCTTGGTCATTCCGTAAGTAACGGAGCTAACAAATGCCTTCGCCAGATCGAAAGCATCATCAACCATCGAACTACTATACTTGGAAAATGCCGACGGTAGCGTCACGAACCCAACATCTTCAGTTGAATTACTCACGACGCTGATGTCAAATAATCCTATAGCCGTCACCTTTTGAAACAAAAGATCGCCTAAGATTAATTTCGTATGGTCCGTTGTTACGCAAGCTCGCTTTTTGAGCATTTCGGTAAGCTCGGTAAGCTTCGCCTCCTCTTCAGCGCTCAGCGAGTCGAGCACGGCCTTGATTTTCAATGTCGTATCGCGTCGAAACAGATTGCCGTTAAATAATAAGGTGTCGTCGCCACCTCCGAGGCGTTCGGTGTCAACGAAGCCGATTTTTTCCGCATCAGTAAACAGCTGGCCGAGATCGGCTTTCGCCAGTTTGAACTGGTCAGCCAAGTCGGCTGCGACGTCTTTCGTGAGTACGGGCGAAAGCGAAGCGCGCTCAGCCAAGGCGATGGAGGCTCCTTCATTTGCCCCAGGGGCGAGGGCCGCGAAAATGTCGCTCGTCCGCTCAAGCGCGGTCGTTGTGGTAACGCCGAGTACGGCAACACCGCCAGCCGATTTGTCGATCAACTTCTGCTGCTGCAATACTTCAATGAGCTTGGGGAGTTCAAAGGTTGTGTTGATATTTGCCGCTTGCGCCAAAACTATCAACTTATCGTTATTGACGGTGATGCCGCTGTTCGCAGAAATCGCGGATAGGAGAATTCCTGCTTTACCTGCCAAGAACGTCTTTTCGTAGCCCAGTTGGTTCGTAACGCCTTGCAACTTATTAGTATGGTGGATTAGCCAAGATCCCTGCGTTTTTTTATCCATTTCACCCCCCAGATGTAGAAGACGCAACTACACAAGACAGGATCTGTATCACGCAACCGGTAACTCGACTATCAGTCGATGAACCATGAGCGAACATCGCGGATCCACTTTGCGATCCTGCTAGTCTTTGAGCGATGCTTAAACTGCTACGTGGAGCAGAACGTTCTCTGAGCTCTCTAAATCCAAGGCGTCCAAAACTGTTCGGGAGCCTTCTAAATTGCCTTGCCTAGGTTGTCTTCCGAAGGTCTATCCAGAAGTGCTTCAATCGGTAGGGTGAAACCCCTTTCACTCGGCTGACGGGATGCTCTAGTTCAGATACTCCACCTACCGCCCAACCGGCCGGAGGCCCGGGGAGGGAGACAATTGAATTGTGTACTATCGCATTGTCTACTTCCTTATGGATATCTGTAAATTCCATTGAGTGGACATAGCCGATCATAGCGCCATCGGGATCCTCTTTCCCGTACAGGTGTGAAGGGTCGACAAATCTCCGGACACCATGATGTGCGTAGTTTTCGTTATAGTTCCAATCTGCGCGTTCAGGTGAACCTAGCTTCTTGCATTCTATCACGTACGTGCGGATCCCCTCTTCTGGATTGTCGGCGTTGTGATCCACAAAATTCCATTGAAAATCCGGGATCTTCTTGGTGCGCGAATCTCGCTCGCCATCAGTCCTGGTTGGAGTGTTTTGTGCTTCCGCAGCTGGAGGATGGTCAAAGGCACGTTCGGGCTGCAGCTTGTATATTGCGTTGTTCGCGCGAACGATCCTGAAATAAAGCTCGCGGTTGAGACGGTTTTCGTTACCGCTCAGCCCCTCCGATTGCATCATCGCCAAGGCGCTTCGCAAAATATCCTCTATTTTGCTGACATTGTTTGCCCAGGCATCCTCAGCGTGTTCGATTTGAGACATATCTATTGTGACCAACCCGCTTTTAAAAAATGTAGGCTGACAGCTTCGGCGTCTTCTCGACCGACAGTCGCTGACCAATTACGACGTTCATTTTCTTTTGCTATGATGAAACCCTTATCGCTGCTCACGCGTATTGCTTTACCCGCCAGAAATGATGAACGCGCTGATCCGAGCTGTTTGGAAAGACTACGGTGGGTCAGTACCTCTTCCCATGCTGCGGTATCTACCGTCGTGATTTCTGATGGGGTCTCTGGATCGATGGGGCGGAATTCGAGGGCTACGACATCGAAACGATCAGAACCGCCGATTGACCACCACCACTTTCGGTGTTGCCCGGATCGTTGTGTGAGAGCTTCAACAAAAGCGCCGATATAACTTTTGAATTCGGCCGGCAGATCACTTAGATTGTCTGTGAGGCCTTGGACCGTTGCAGGGCGGACGATCGGTCGGACACCTACCGCGTCTGAACCCTTCCAAAAGAGACTGTGGTTCATCTCCCAGAAGTCGTTCACCAATTCTCTTTCGGGGGCCGAGAGTTCGAAGAGGTCAAAGACGGCCTCGTTCAAACGAACTTGGGCGAGCGCGAAGATTTCCTTTTTCTCTTGCGCAGCAGCCTCGTCGTGCAGCAGGTCCGGCTCAACGTTTTCATGGCGGCGAAGCATTTCCACACTGTCCACGATACGCTGCACTGCATCATCAAATTCATCCGATGGCATTCCCCAAGATGGATGGATACGGATCGGCGTGGAAAGAATGTCTTCGGATGTCACCTGGTCGTGCCAACCACCCCAATTTCCCGATGTCATAAAGAGACGGTATCGGCCTAACGACGACCACAAAACCCCGAGCGCGATTCTCGCATCGCGCGGAGACCATCCATGAAGTGGAACGCAATATACCGTGTGCCTAAAAGAAAACTTCTTATCTTCAAGCCTGCAGATCGGCCCATACGGCTCAGAAACCCCGCGCTTGGTAATCAGCCTCAAGCCACGATAGAGTCGCTCATCGGGCTGACGCTTAACGCCTGTTGGAGGGGGTCGTAGCCAATTGCTGCTAAGCGGTCCGAACGGTTCAAGATCCGTAGTTTCAAGTTCCGACAGCACAGCGAGGTCGCCTTCAGGGGCGGTGCTTCCCCGCTGCCAGCCGTACCCGGGCTCACAATGTTCTCGATCAAGATACTCGCCAATGGATCGCTCCATACCCAATCGGCTTACTAACGAGGCGTCGCGGTGGCTTCCCCACCAGTAAGTCTTCCAAAGATAGTCAACCGCCTCGAGATCGGCTTGTCGTACGAGCCGCCGTTCCATCGCAGTAAGCCCAATCGCACGAGTCGCCTCGACAAGTTTTCCGCGTCGTGCATTCCAATAAGTCACAACGCCCGACGGGGTACCCTCGGATCGCGGTTCAAACCGGAGAAATACGAAAGGTGCGACGGCCCCAGCGAAGAATATCCGCCTGACATGTGTGAAGTTCACCACCTCGCGGATGTTTGCAACAGATAGGAAAGCATTTCGAAACGACTTGCTCGTCTCCCTAGCATTCCATAGGACCTTGGCGCTGACTAGTAGCCCGGAGGTCCCCCCATCCTTAAGGAATGTCAGAGACCGGTAGAGAAATAGTTGGGAGTAGCTCTTGTCTCCAACGGGATAGCCAAAGAACTCCGCCCATAACAACGCCTGCCTTGCAGGCCCGCCCTTTCTGAGGGGTGTCCTTTTTCCATACTCATTGATTGTGAAATCAGTTGCCTCTTGCCAAGGCGGATTACCTACAACCACATCGAATGAATGCTCCTCGAGATCAAGGGGCGGGTGCGACATCAACTCCTGGACATTAGCTCTCCCCTTATACCGGCGCGCCAGCTGATCGTGCGACACTAGCTTGTCGCGCTCCGAAGAAGTCAATGCAAAGGCGTTGCCAGCCACGACGACCCCGTAATGGTCATCATCTCGCTGGCCGATATGAATCAGATGAGGCATCTTGCCCGCAGCCAGAATATCTGGCGGTTCCTGGCTGTCCAGCAAAGCGAGGTACAGACTGAACGCGGCTACACGCGCGGCCTCCGGTTGGATTTCAATTCCGCAGATTTGGTGCCGCAGGATGTGACGCAGTTCCTGTGAATCGAGTTTGCGCCCGCGCCTAGTCATTTCGAACCGTACGATCCGTTTAAAGGCCTCCACGAGAAAGATTCCGGAGCCGCAGGCCGGATCAATTATCCGCGGGCTATTCTCAAGCACGGCAGGTGGCAGAAGCCGGCTCAATACATCTTGGACAAGGGTTAGCGGTGTGAAATGGGTGTTGTCGTCCAAGACGTTTTCACCATCATCGCCTTCCGACGCCGCGTGATAAAATTCCTCATATATGCTGCTGATCAGCGATAGTGGAACGACTTCGAAATCATATGCCCAGAAAAACAAGGCCGGCTGCTTTGGATCCGTATCGCCCAACAAAAATTGCCTCATCAGCAGCAAGTGGTCAGCTTTAAAAGCGTCGCCACCCGCTCCAATGGAAAAAAGGTCGCCATTAAAATCTGCGGCTAACCGAGTAAACAATTCCTCCGTAAAACCGGGGTTTAGGAGCACTCTATCATAGAGCCGATTACGCTGGAGCCTAGCGACAGCGGGCTTTTCAAGAGGTTGCTGAAGGAGCTTTGTCCATTCTGGATTTGCCGCCGCAATCCGTTTAAAATACTCGTCACCAATGACATTACGATCTTCTAGATAGCGGATCAGGATCGAGCGCCCAATCAATGAATGGGCCTGATCGACTGCCATTCCAGACGAAATCAAGGACTGTCGAACGTATTGCAGATCGCGTATCAGTCTCACATCTGCGCGCCCGTACTGCACCGCCGAATTCTTATTTGCGGAAACGACATCGATCATGTCCGCCGAACCACTCTCACCTAGAGCCGCCTCAACGTCTTCCAAACGCTTGAATATCTTAAACGGCGTAAGCTCTCGATTTGCGTCATGCGACGGCGGCTCGTTGAGTACGTAGACATGGAGGGAATCGGGAAGGGCTAGAAATAGGCAAAACGGACCCGACATGCACCACGCCCGGCGGTATGCGTCATGGATAGCCTGATCGTCGACCCTCCCTCCGAGCTCGCTAAACACGAATACCGGATCGTTTTGGACGAAGAGTACTTTTTCCGCGCCCAATCTCGCAGCAAGGGACGACCAGTCTCCTATTTCTGGCCAACGTTCACGATCAGTCAGATCGGATGGAGCCTCAGTAGAAGCCCTCACGATGTCTTCCTGGTGCCCCTCCAACAAAGAATAGGTTTTATCGAGCAGCAATCGCCCAGAGATCTGTACATTCATGGTTGCAAAACTATTTCAGCTAAATCGCTCGCGCTGGATATTTGCTTCACCTGTTTCGAAGCTGACCGAACCGCAAAAGCAGACGCGCCTTTATCCATCGGCCCCTCCAAAATAAGAAATTACTGTTTCGAATCAAATGGTTCGGAATCCTATCATATTCGCCGCCGAACGTGAACTATAAATCGCCGAAACACGATTGCGAATCCCAACTGAACCATATCGAGGGCTAACCTCAGACGTGTTGGATTGTCAGGCACTTAAGCCAGATCTGATCCGCTGTGAAGCAACGACGATCGGTTAGCCGATTACATAATTCCCCACGCCCGAAACCTCCCCCTCCCCGTCATCTCCCGCAGACCCAGCTCCAAGACAATCCGCCGCGCCGCCTGCGGCGTCACGTCCAGCGTCTTCGCCACCATCCCGGCCGACACCAGCGGCCTTGCCATCACCAGCTCCACCAGCTCCGGCAATTTCGAGGAGGTTCGCCGTCCTTCGAGTTTTCGGTCCATCATCGTCTTCGCCAGCGTCAGCCGGTCATGTTCTTTCAGCCCAATCTCGGCGGCCGCCAACAAACCGTGGGCGATCGCCAGCAGCCGTGTCTCCCGATCGCGATGCCGACGGCGATCGACCGGAATGGTTTTCAGGCCGAGATTGATGCCGGCGAGATGCGCGCCTGAGGTGATCCCGGCCTGGCGCAGGATCGAAGCGCAAAACAGCCGGCCGAGCCAGGGGGCGTGCTGAAGCACCGCCAGTTCATTCCAGGCATCGAGGGCGATGATGGCCTGCAGCACTGCCGGCAGGTTTTCGACTTGGCGCAAGACGCCACGCCATTCGTCCAGCCGCGCGTCCTCGTCCCAATCGAGATCATAGACCAGCGGATCGGCCGGAGCCCGGCCGGGCTTTTTGGCTCGTTCGATCGCTGCGTCAGAGCGCGCGAGCAGTGCATCGATGGCGGCATAGTCAACGCCGGGAAAATTCTCCGCGTCATCACCATCGTCCCCCTCCCCTTCCAGACCGATGGCGACCGGTGGCCGAACGACGCTGGCCGGCTCCACAGCCTCATCGCCGACCGAATTGATATCCGATGTCTGTCGCAAAGTTCGGATACCCTCTGCCGATAACGCCCAGCCGGGGAGATGGGCGGCAATGCGCCGGCGAGTGCGCAGGACGTCGCGAGCGATTGTCAGCTCATGGGTGGGTGTGCGAATATCCCGCGTGGCGTCGTGCAGGACGAGGTCTTCGAGGTGGACGAGTTCGCCGTCGATCCACAGCGAGGCACAGGCGTCGCTAAACTGGGATCTTTCGAGGAAGCCCGCGCCGACCGGCGAACGGGCGATGCGCTCGTCGAGACGCGTCAATTCGATGCCGGCGTCGAACGCCGGCCCAATCAGGGCTGTCATGCTGATTTTCGCGAGATCGTAAGCCATTGATATTATGGTAAACTAAGTCCTAAAGGAACTCTATCTAAATATTACAATTCGCCACATGGTATGACTGGCAGGTGGTGATCTAACCATCGATAAGTACCCCTTATCGTATTTATATCATTGCCCCGATCATAGATATACATTATCATTACTTATCTTCTTATAATTTCAATTACCAGCTTGCCATCGATTGCTTGAACGTCGAACAACACCCTGATCAGTTCATCCAATTTTGGGCGGTTTTCGTTCAGAACCTCCATAGCCCGAGCGTACGCCTTCTCAAGCCGCGCATGAATGCGAGCCGCCAGATCCGGATTGCCATCGAGCACGGCGGTCGGATCCTTGTCGTCCCGGTAGAGCAACGGCTGGATGGCGCCGAAGCCGAGGCTGCGTTCCATGGCGAGTGCAAGCTTCGTCGCCCGCGCCAGATCGCTGTCTGCGGCACCACCTGATCCGGCAGATACCCTGCCGACCACGATCTGCTCGGCAGCCCTCCCCGCCATGAGCATTGCCAGCATGTCCTCCCGATAGCCAAGCGTATCGCTGCCGGATGCGGTGAAGCCAAGATGGCTGTAGCCGCCGCCACTCGGGGTATCGATGTTAAGGCCATGAATCGGACCGAGCCTGAGAGCATAGTGAACGACCGCATGGCCGGATTCATGGATCGCGAAGCGCCAGCGCAGATCATACGGCACCTGCGGCCGGTCCATCCGGATACCTTCCTCGATGTCCTCGTACCGGATCGACCGCTTCTCTCGGCGCGCTTTCAACCGTGCCTGGCGAACGATCCGCTCGATGTCGGCGCCTGTCAGGCCCATGGCGCGGGTCGCCAGCCGGTTCAGGATCGCCTGAACGGCGGCGTGAGGCATGGCGGGTTCAAGGTGCGTGGATGTGGTGGTCATTTTGCTGCTCCCTTCCGGACTTCGTCGGAACGAGGTTCGTCATCGTCGTTGTTATCGGCCTGCCCGTCGAACGCCGACGGTTCTTCCGTCAAGGCGCCGGCATCCTCTGAACATCTCTCCCCGGCGTCAGTGCTCTTCGATCCAGCCTCGCCGACCAGCGCCGCAACATCATCACCGAGATGGTGGGCAAAGATTTCCGCGAGCGTGGCGACATCGGGCATGGGGATTTCGATATGGGTCTCCAGTCGCCCCGAGCGCTTGATCGCGTCATCGATCTGTTCCGGCCTGTTGGTCGCGCCAACGATGACCAGACCTTCGCTCTTCACCACACCATCGAGCAATTCGAGCGCCTTGTTGACCATTGTGTTCCAATAGTCGGCGTACTCCTGCGCAGCCGGCTGCCGTTTGCCGATGCCGTCGATCTCGTCGATGAACAGGATCGATGGCGCCATCGCGCGGGCCTCGGCAAAGGTCTTGGCCATCTTGTCGATGACATCGTTGAGATGCCCACCCTGCAGCCAGGTAGAAACAGACGTCACGACCAGCGGAACCTGCAGGCTGTTACAAAGCGCCCGGGCGAAGGTCGTCTTGCCGGTCCCCGGCGGACCGTAGAGCAGAAGTTTAGTGCTCATGTCCGACCAGGCAAGCGAGCCTGTACGGTAGTCGGCGAGATCCACTTTCAGATCCAGTGCCCAGATCTTGGCCTTGCCGTAGCCGGACAGGGCCTCGACGGTTAGTGACCGGCGGCCTGGCGCATCGATGTCCTCAAGCGGCTTCGGCTGGATGACCTCGGCGCCGGATGGCTTGTCACGCTTCCATCCACCGCCGCCGTCTTTTCCGGACGAGGTCTTCTCTGAAGATGCCGCATCCTTCTTCGACTTCGATGGCTTGCCGGCGCCGGTCGTAGCCGGATCGGCTTCGTCATCATCGCCGTCCCGGGCCGCAATGCGATTGCGCTCGGTGAGTGACGCCAGCACCGCGATCACCTCAGGTGCGCTCCGCCCCGGCCGGAAGGCGAGCACGACATCATCGATCGTCAGGTAGTGGGCATCGTAGGCATTTGACCACTGCTCCAGCGCCGCAATGCCACTGGCACCATGCATCGCTTCGATCATCATACTGATGAGGGCATAATCCAGCCAGCCTGTGGAGAGATTGATATCGGCGGCAAGGGTGATCTCCGACGGAATGCACTCCGACTTCTCCGAGATGGCCACAACGGGATAATCCCGCGTCAGGGCATTCACCAACCGCCGCTGCAGCGCCGCCCCGCCGATGCGCCGGACATTGTCTCCGATGAACTGGATATAGGTCCGTCCCGCTCCTTCGGACGCTACAAAAGATCCGTCGTCATAGACATAGTCACCATCGATCCCATTCGGCGCACCCCCAGGGATGAAGCCGGGCACCTCGATCAGCCGCCGCATGGCCTGCTCGAAGCCTGCCATCGGCGCATGCAGAGAAACGACGGGCGCCGACATGGCGGCAGCACGCACAATCTTGGCAAAGGGCACGGGGCCATTCTCGATCGCGCGGGCAAGCACGATTGCGGCGACGATGTTGCTGACCAGTGGCGGCCTCCCTGCCCGGCCGACCAGGCCGACGGCGTAAGCGCGGCGAGCATGATCAGTTGCAGAGATGGATTCACCGCCTCCGGCCTGCGACGGAAACGGCGCGAGGAACGCCGGAGGCCTGCCTTCGGTCACGACGATATCAGACGGCGGAGGCGGCGGCAGAAGATAGCCGCCAAAATTCCGGCGCAGCCACGTAAGGTCCTGATCGCGATCTCCGGACAGACGGGAGGTATCGAAGACCGGTGCGTAGCGCCGCAGCAGATGCCCGCTGACGTCAACGATCTTCATGTGCAACAGGCCATTGCGATGCGCGTTGCGCTGCGCCTCGCGCCTGGCGATGCGCTCCAGGCGGCGAATGAGGACACGGGACAGCTTATTCATCGATCCGGCCCTCCGTCGTCGCGGCAATAATTGCCGTTTTGGGATCGGGCGACTGGGTCTTCGTCGGCTTGCGCCGCTTCAAGCTGCCCGGCCCTGCCTGCCGGCGCTCCCGGATCATGCGGCGACCGGGACGGGACGCAGCGCAATCCGGTTTGACGGGATCCGGCGAAGACGATGCCACGAGATCGCGGTTGCGTCCGGCCAACCATTCGAGCAACAGGCGGCAGGCCGGATTACCGTGATCGGCATGTGCCCGTAGTCGGTCGGTGATCGCATCCGGCACGGTGCCGGTAAGACAATCGCCCTCCCGAACATGGCCGAGCGCCAATCCGATCAGCACAGCCGGATCGTCGGCAAGCGGACGGCCGAGACCGGATCCGGGATAGCGAAGGATCGTGCCATGCGAGCGATGGCAAGCCAGGCTTGGCGATGAAGTGGGCGAGATCGTCTCGCAACGGATGCGCGGCGGCACATCCGGATGGGTGTCGGAAGACATGACGGCTCCTTGGCCAGACCACATTCGATCCGGCACCAATGAGAGATGAGGGAATGGTGAGGAAGCCACGGCCCCTGGCCATGGCGGTCGACTTCCGATGCCTGACGACAAGCGTCAGGGCACGGCGTTCAAGCCATCAGGACACTTGGATCAGTGCGCCGCCGGACGACGGGCATAGCCGACGCGAAAGAAGATCGGCTTCGCCGCGTCATCCTCAATCTCTTTGCACGGCCCGAAGATTTCATCTCCGAGATCATCATGAGCGAGATCGTCATCGCCCGAGCGGGCAGCCTGATCTTCCTCGAAGGTCTTGCCTGGACCGTTGAGATTGATGCGCGAGGGCATGGGGACTGAAGAATGGCCGACCACGTCGACCGCAACGGTCATGGCCGGCTCGTTCACACTGATCGCCCTGCGCGCCTCGACTTCGAGAAGCTGCTGCACACGACGACCAAAGCGCAGGCGCAATTCCGCCATGCAGGCGGCGACACCATCGATCTCCAGAAGGTCGTCAATCTCGGAGAGTGCCCAGACCCCGTTGGCATGATCGCTCGGGCGGCTGGCACCATCGACGATCGCCACTTCCACCGCATCGACCATCAGGCGCTTGTGATGTTTGTAAAGCCAGTCCGGCAGAACCATTGCCCCCGCCATCATCTTGATCTTCAACTCTTCGAGGCGGCTCGTATCGCCATACGACGCCAACGACCGCTTGAGGTCCAGGATGTAGGCCGTGTGCCGCGCCCGGTTCACGACGATCAGGTCCGGCGTGTACGATCCCTTGGCCGGTGCCTCGCAATCGAGCTTTACGCCATCCAGGCTGGTCCAGTCGTTTCCGGACAGGGCTTCCATCGCAGCCTTGACCAGCGGCAGCTTTAACGACTGCGTCAGGACCAGGACGTTCGGGTTGGCTTTCGCCAGGCGGTCGACCGCCTGCTCCAAAAGCTTGCCTTCCCGGAACGACACCGCCCGGACGAGCGAGGCGATGTTGACGTAATGGCCGAGGATCTCATCCTCGGTCGGCTCGCCGTCCATGATGGCGGCAATGGCGCGATCGATCAGCAGATCGAGATCGGCCTCGACATCGGCGAAGCGAACGAGATGCGGATGACGGCGCAGGATCGCAGGCTCGTGGACCGAAGCCACAGCCTGAACTGCGTTGCGGCCAAAGCCAAACGGGCGCGGTCGGGATGCGGCAGCCGCGGCCGCTTCGCTGTTGTTGATGACAGAACGGAGAACTTCCCCAGTGGGGGTCATGGAGGTAAACGTGGTCATAGCCCGATTCCTTTTGACGAAGGCTTGAGGGTCAGGCCCTTGTCGATGTTGCAAGCATCGGCAGGGGCCGTCTTGTTCCGGCCATCCGGAACGTCCGTAACCTGGCAGGACCCGAGGCCGGGCTCAAGGACCCCAAAGCAAAAAAGAGAACAGGACCGGAACAAGGTTAACGCCGGGCTCAGGAGCGCCATGATGCGGCGATCTGCCGATGGTGCAAAAGCCGACGCCAAGACCGCTATGCCCCCCTCGGCCAAATGCCGGGCAAAACAAAGGGCCGACAAGCGGCCCTTCAAGCTTCGGTTAGAAGGCCGGTCAAACGGCCTTCCGGATTGTCGGATCATCTTAAGCCGTCATGGCCGGTGATGAGGACGCTTCATCCATCGATGTTTCGTCGGCGGACGTTTCGACAAAGTCGCCAACCGCGACTTCCGGCGCCAATGGCGGAACCTTCGCAAGCGGCTTGCGGATCCTCTGCGTTTCGCGGCTGACCGTCATCATGCCACCGGTCGCCTCCTCGAGCGCGTTGCCAAACCGATCCGGATTCGCATCGGCCTCGAGCGGAGCTTCAACCTGTTCCGCTTCGGCTTCAGGCATCGGTTCATCCGCGTCGTCGACCGCGACCGCGGCCATGGCTTTGTCGCCAGCAGCAAGTGCCAGCGGCCACTTGGGTTTACGATCCTTTGAGATCGCCCATTCGAGGACCGGCATCACTTCATCCCGAAGCCAGCCGGGGAGGTCTTTGGACTTCGGCCAGCTTTCGAAGAGCCCAAGCTTCTGCAGCGTTTCGTTCACGACCGCCCATTCGCTTTTCTTCGGGAACTGTGTCGAGCGCGGATGGCGGCGCAGATCGCTATCGGGCTCAACGAACTGCGCCAGACTTTCAAGCTCCATTCGCGCAGCGCGAGAGAGATCCTCGACCTCTCTCGCCAATGCCTCTTTGATCACCCGCTTCTGTTCGAGCGCCGTCGTGATCGCCTGCAGGATGACCTCGATATGCACCACGAACATCTTCAGGCCATCGCGGGTCTTGACTGCGATCAATGCCTTCAGTCCAGTAAGACCACCCGCAGCGTACATGTCCCCGCGAACGCCCTTGTCTTCAGCCTCCTCGCCATTGGCGACAATGTCTTTCACGTCGGAGACCCGAAGCTGGCCATGCTCTTCCGCATGCGCGATCGCCTCCCGGATCTGTTCATGCGTCGCATGGGCGAGATGGAAGAGCACAGTAGATCCGACCGACAGGTCGACCAACTCGTCCCGGAAGTCGCCGAGATTGCGGAACACCGCCATGTACCCGCTCGCGGTGCGAGGGGCGATTCCACAGCGGTTTTTGACCCATTTGGCGAAGATGCCCTCATCCAGCAGTGCGGCGGCTTCATGCAGATGATCGCCAAGTTCAAACGTCTGCTCGGTGGTGCGGCGGCCGAGATCGAAGATCCGGGAAGCACTGGATTCGAGCCGCGCGCGAAGGTTCGAGTCGATCCCGAGCTTTTCATAGTGACGGGCGAAGGCGGCAGGCAGGGTAGTCTTGGCGGTGTGGCTAGTGTTCATGATAAACCTCGTTGATTACTGATACGCATCGTTCGACACATGCAACGTCGAACACATGTATTATCGCCTCGATCAAAAGCATTGTCAAAACAACGTATTAGCATATCGTAACGTAAATCGCGATATTTACTTTAGTTATTACTGTTTTTACTTCCGTACCTCGCTCAAATTTAGCGTTTTTTGGTTTTCAAAATATTTTTTACATTAAATTGTACTTCGTGACGCTCAGGCCAGCTTCCAGGCCCTATCTTCCGATATCGCACCGTGGACAATGGCGAGCCGTGACGGGCACGATCCGCAGGCAAGCCTTGCGCGTGGTGCAGGCATAACGGGCGGCAGACCCGCATGGCAAAGTCAGACTGCGCGGCTGGCTTTGTTTCAGGTCGCCGGTACGTCATCTCGAGTTGCCCGCACCTCGAGACAAATTGCGCATCTTTGATTCGAGGTTCCGGTTTTTTGATTCAGAACGCTGGACAATCGATTCATCGCACGCCGTTTGTGCCGGACACGTCATCTCGACCTGTCCAAACGTGCCCGCAATGCATTTCAAATTGCGCATCTTTGATTCAGAACTCTGGGAAAACGATTCATAAACCGGGATTTCCGATTCCGGGCAAACGGCATTGCCGGTGAGACGTCGGTCTGGCAATCAGACCGAGAGGCAGCATTGGAGAGGCATCGTGCCAAGGAAGTCAGACGAGATCCGCAATCGCGAACAGCGCGAGCGGCAGCAAAAGCTGCGGGACGCCGGTCGCAAGGCCAAGCGCCCCGACCGGGACGACGTGGCCCGCACAGCGCTCTTCATGACGATCTCCAGCATGGCAGCCAGGGGCGCGGATGATGTTTTGGAAGAGTTTCAAGATCGGGTGGTCAGAATGCTGGTCGAGCAGGGTTTTGACGAGCACGCGTCCGATGTGGTCTTCGAGGAACTCGTCGCCAAGTACCGCACGGGCCAGTCGCCGTTCCGCCGCAAGGTTCACCTTCTCCATCCCGACGATCCCGACCCGGAGGCCTGAGGCGGCGTCGATCATTCATCTTGTCGATGCCGCTCTCCTGTCATCAGCCGATGCCGGTCATTGCCTGACGGCGTCTGCAAGTTCTGACACGTTTCCCCCCGTTACTTCATAAAACGGCGTTCGATTCTGAATCGGATTTCCAGAAGATTGATGGACGCGCTGGCATGACCACTGACCTCCCACAGGCCTACGAGCAAGGGCCAGGCAGGCACCACCTGGTGGTTTCTTCCCGTAAACTTTTAACGGATTTGCTCATCTGTTCTTTAGCATCACCACAAAGAAAGTCGCGTGCGCTGCTCCGGTCCTGTTGATTGCTGGCTCCTCTCGAGTCATACGATCCGTTAGCTGAGGCAAACGCCGAGGCTGGAATGCGCACCAATGGAAGCCTCTTGCGGGAATGAAGTTGGGAGTAAACCTTTTTGGAAACGACATCCTGGGACGGACTACGCAAGAACAACTCCCGGCGCCACTCCTCTACCCGAAGTGAGGTGTGGTGGTGAACAACCCAGACGTGCTCTGCCAAGTTATCGGGAAATGACCGGCAGTACCATGAACGACAGTATCGACGCAGCCTGCAGTACCTTATCCGTGTGGTGCGCTTTAAGCAGGTATTTCAAGAGGGATCGAGGGCGAGCGGGCGCCTGAGGGATCCAGTAGTGGCAAGCGCATTCCTTCAAATCCACTCTGGACCCGAAGGAACGTACAGTGAAGACACCCACCACCCTTGCTCCCACCCTCGGAGCAATCAAGACCCGTTACCTCAACGATGCCGTCAGGGATACAAAGTCCCGCCTGTATTCTGGACCTGCTGTCATCGCCGCCATTACCGGCGTGACGTCGTCACAGGCGTCTGATGCGGTCCGTCAGGTTCGCTACGGCGCACGCTGGCCCGACTTCTCATACACCCCGCCGATCAAAAGAACGCGCGGTTACGAGATCGAGCAGGCACTGCGCTTGCTCGGATATGTCGGAAGCTGGCGCCTGATGCCTCATCGGCCGACGCTGGCCGCTTATCTGAATGCCCGGACCGGTGCCGAGCGCGATCACCCCTGCGTTGTTTTTCTCAGCACGCACTGCGTTGCCGTGAGCGGCGGTGTGTTCTGCGATGTCTTCAGCCGCGGTGAGGTCGTCGACATCGACGACGCGAAGGGCCGCCGCAAGAAGGTCAGCCGCGTCCTGGTGCTGACCAAGCGGATCGCACCTTCGCCGATTGCCTCCAGGCAGCCGGTACCCAACGCGGCAAAGGCGGGTGCGAACAGCAGTGTCGACCGGCTTTTCGTGCGGCGATCAAGTCTGAGACGGGAGCACTCCGCGTCAAGATCACCCCGAACGAAGTTTACATCGTCCGCCGTGACGAAGCCGGGTGGTATTGGCTGGGAAGCCGGGAGGGCGTCGAGGACCTGATCCTGCGGCCGACCTCCGATGGCCGGCTTCGCGGCAACACCGACGAAGCCGCGGCCTACCGCAAGGCCATAGGCGGTTAGCCACGCCGACGGACGAGCGTGATCGCGGCAATTATTGCCATGAGCAATCCCCTTGCTCCGCGGCACGCTCGCACCTCCGGCGCCCCCCCAATCGCGAACTGCCGCTGGGCCATGATGGCCTGGTGGCGGGCCCGGGCTCCCAAGCCCGGCGCCGCTTGCTACGATGTCCCACCAAGTTTCAGTATTAACGGAGACCATCCGATGCCTAAACGCGTCCTGTTTTATGCCCGCCATTCGTCCGACGACCGCCTCTGCGCTTGCTTCGACAGGCAGAACTATCATGCCAAACGTTTCATCAAGGAGATGGGCTGGAAGCTGATCCTGACCTGCCGTGATGAAGACATCGGCGAAGTCGTCTTCACCGCGCAGCCCGGTATCCACAAACTCCTTGAGGAGGTTGAGCATGAATCCATCGATGTCGTCCTTTGCCACACGCTGGATCGTCTGTGCTCTAGCCTCACCGTTGCAGCACGGCTGCTGCATGATCTCAAAGCCCAGGGCATCGAGCTCTGGGCGGTAGACCCCGGTATTCATATCAAGACCAAGGACCTGATCGACTACTATTGCACTGATCCGAGTAAGCCGCTCGGAGATGGTCGCCATTTCGAGGCGAAGCCTGATGACCTCTATGACGTGGAACACCTTGTCCGCCTCCCGTACGGATACCGCTATACGGGCGCCTACAATGCCGATCGGCAGTATGTGTTCGGGTACAAGGTCCTGGATCCCGAAGCCGCCGACGTCGTCCTGCGGATTTTCCAGATGTACGCCGACGGCATGTCGCCGGCAAAAATCGCCGCAGTCCTCAATACGCAAGGGGTGCCGAGCCCCCACGGCCGGATGTGGCGTGAAGCCACAATCCGCGGAAACCGTGTGCGCCGAACCGGCATCCTCAACGACGACAGCTATCTCGGCCGTTCCTGGGTACCAGGCCGGGACTACCACGACTACGCGCGGGCCCTTCAGATCGTCAGCGATGAACTCTGGAGCCGCGTAAAGCTGCGTCAGGACTTCTCGGAGCGGCGTGCTGCGCCGTAACGCCCTTAGTCAGCAGGTCGAACGCACCTGCATCAAACTGGCCGGCCAGGCCGGCCAGTTTTCACAATGACATTGTTTAACAAGGAATTCAGCACATGCCCAAGACTGTCGTGTTCTATGCCCGCTACTCCACCGACCGCCAGCACGAAGTCTCGATCGAGACCCAGATCGAACTTGGCGAAGCCTTCGTTAAAAGGCAGGGTTGGAAGCTGGCTGCGACCTATTCCGACGCCGCCATCAGCGGAACCAGCTATCAGTCGCGCCCCGGGATTCAGAGCCTGATCTCGCATGTGAAGCGCGAGCGCGTCGATGTCGTTCTTTGCGTGACGGTCGATCGCTTGTCGCGCGACGTCGAGCACAGCGCCAAGATCCTCAAGGAGCTTCGCTACCGTGACGTCGAGCTTTGGACTGTCCACGCCGGCACGCCTGTTACCGACCTGGAACTGGCGATGCGCGCAGCCCTCAGCCACGAGATGGTCGAACAGATCCGTTACCGGACGCGCGAAGGCATGAAGACTGCTGTGCGCAAAGGCAAGGCGTCGACTTGCCTCGCCTATGGCTACAAACTCTCGCAGCAGCGCGATGAGATGGGCGACCGCATCCGCGGCCAGCGCGATATCGATCCTGACAAGGCAGAGATCGTCCGGCGGATTTTCAGGCTCTACGCCGACGGGATGTCGCCGCGCGACATCGCGCAACTGCTGAACAACGAAAGCGTTATCGGTCCACGTGGCAAAAAATGGCGCGACACGGCCATCCGCGGACATGTCCGCCGTGGCACCGGCATCCTCAACAATGAGAGCTATGTCGGCCGCATGGTCTGGAACAAACGAAACTACCGCAAGGACCCGACGACGGAGAAACGGACCGCGCGACCCAACGATGCCACCGAATGGGTGCTCAGCGACGTGCCGCAGATGCGCATCGTCTCCGACGAACTGTGGAGCCGTGTCAAAGACCGGCAAAAAGAAGTCGGCGAACTGTTCGACTTCGGTCAGAGCAACCGGCTCAATGCAACACACCGGCCGGAATACCTTCTGAGCGGCATGCTCGAATGTGAAGAGTGCGGCGGACCCTACGCCATCTCGGGCAAGGATCGCTATAGCTGCACGAACCGCAAGAAGCGCCTGCCGATCGATGAGCTTGGCGGCGCCTGCTGCGGCAACAGCAAGACGATCACCCGTCACGAACTCGAGGAGCGCGTGCTGAACTGCCTGCCCGTCGCATTCTTCTCGACAGGCATCTTCGACAAGCTCTCGGCACAGATGATCGCGTTCGAAACGAGCAAGCTCAAACGTCCGCGAGCAGAGCAGGACCGGATGAAGCGGGATCTGAACGAACTCGAGCGCAAGCAGCAGAACATCATCCAGCAGATCACAGACCGGGCAGTCGAGGGTCGGCCTCGACTTCTGGCATTGGATGACACGCTCGACAAACTTGAGAACGACCGGCTTTCGCTGACGAAGATGATGGCAGAGTTCGACACGTCTGAGCCCGATATGCTCGCGAAGATCGAAGACCTCCGCCGCCGCCATAATCCGGAGCAAACCGCAGTCTGGATGCGCAACCTCATGACGATGGCACGTGGGAACGGAAACGAAGATGCCAAGCGTGGCTTGATGCCGATCGTGCGCCAACTCGTGCAGACCGTGGTGATCGGTAAGACACCAGGCCATCAGCCGGCATCCCTGCAGGTCCACGGACTGATCGCCGCCATCTTCGCCCAGATGGATGTCATGGACCGTGAGCGTCCGGCGAACGCATTTTCGGGTGTCGAGAGATGGCAGCTATAGTCCGCGTTTCATCTCATCGACCATGATGCGGTCGATTATTTCAGGATCGCACTGTGTCTCGACGAGGAACTCGCGG